>Ga0181420_1001215_pt1 | contig 9839 bp, 8 predicted proteins | sample 43SPOviralmetaG_FD_130145 | JGI IMG/M metagenome (GOLD analysis project Ga0181420, IMG submission 130145) | Marine viral communities from the oligotrophic San Pedro Time Series (SPOT) site, San Pedro Channel, CA, USA - 43 SPOT_SRF_2013-05-22 | ecosystem: Environmental > Aquatic > Marine > Strait... | reverse complement strand
CATATTTCAAGTCATGGAAGAAAACACGGATACCTATCTTATAGAAAATAATTTAAACGAAATATTTCCTAAAAGAATTAGAGGTCAACCTATGCGTACGGATGTAATACCAAATATAGTGTCATATATTCCAGAACCATTACTGGATAGTAACATTCATTTAGTTATTAAACTATATTTATATTCAGAGTATACATATATAAATAAAATATATATTTCAAAAAGACAAAAATTACAACCCGAGATTACAAATTTTGAAAATCAAAAAAAGGAAAACTTTGAAAAACAAAAAAATGTAAAACAAATAATTTTATCAAAGTATGGAAAAATTAATAATTGGGATGTGTCCCAAGTGACGAATATGAAAAATCTATTTTATAATTATTCCCTTTTTAATGAAGATATTTCTAGTTGGGATGTATCCAATGTGACAAATATGGAAGCTATGTTTCGTGAAGCAAGATCTTTCAATCAACCTCTTAGCAATTGGGATGTATCTAATGTGACAAATATGAGTAACATGTTTTATAATGCAGTAAGATTTAATCAACCGCTCAACAATTGGAATGTATCAAATATAACAACAATGGAAGGTATGTTTCATTATGCAATATCTTTCAATCAACCGCTCAACAATTGGAATGTATCCAATGTAAAAAACATGAAATTTATGTTTAGATTTACAAATTATTTCAATGATACACTTCTCTTAAATTGGAATATACCTAAAGATGTTATCATTACAGAAATTTTCTTTGGAGTGAGAAAATTCAATGAAAACCTTGAGAATTGGATGAAATTACAAAATTGTAATCATCAATACAAACTTAATCAAACTTATTTGAAAGTGTATAATGCAGCACGAAAAAATGGTTCTAATCCAAGAGAAGCGATGGATAAAGCAACTTTCGCGACTAAATTCTCTAATAATGAGATTATCTCCAAAAAATGCAACCACAATCTTACTGACACTGACCCAGAAGATCTTTTGAGAGCCTATCGCCTAAGAACTCCAAATATCTTAGGTATAGCAAATGTCAATATGAATTGTAGTGACTATTTAGAGACTCTCCGTAATTTATAAAAAGATTTTGTAAATTAGTAAAAAACAAAACAACAAAAAACAACAAAAACAACAAAAAACAACAAAAAACAAATAAAAATATAATGCCACCATCGTATATTAATCAATATACTTTGTCGGGTCCCAAGTCCGAAATAACAAAGCTGCAGAGGGAAATTAGAATGTTGTATTTTTTATACTAGAGTGTTTATATCAGAAAATGGATTATTTAAAAAATAAGTTATTTTAGAACTAATTTTATTTTCAATAGTTATGTCTTTTATTTCAAGAAAATCTCTAACAAAAACATTATTATCTAATTCAAAATAACCGGAAGATGTAATTAAATGATAACCAAATATATTTTTTTGTAATAACTTTTCTCCAATATGATAAGTTTTTACCCATTGATTATTAACTTTGCAAATTACTCTAGGACTTATTATGTTATTATTGATTTTGAACCATTCAATATTTTTTGCAGTGCATTTGTATATTCCTAATACTCTTCCCGAAGATGTCAGATCCCCTTTCTTTATCTTATTAATTTTTAGAAAAGAATTGTCTTTCATTCGAACAGAAACATCTTCAGATAAACAATTATTTTTTTCTCCTAATTCGTATTGCGATACTATTTCACAATCTTTATTTCCTAATCCTTCTAAAATAATCTTTGCAAAATATGTTTGTAATACATTATTTGAAGTTTCTTCGTAATCTCGAAAAATATAATCAGGACATGGAATAATGTTATTGTCTGTTACCAAACACATAACATTATTTTCTTTTTTAGTTGCATTTTTTATTTCATCTGAAAATATCCATTTCCCAGAACTTTTATCTAACACCAAATGATCTTTTGTAACTTCAATATTATTCGATAACTCAATTATTGGAATATTTGGACAATCGTAATCAATTATGCCCGTAACTTTTGTATTTCCTAATAATTTATCATTAATTTTAATAGATTTGATAGGACATAATAATCTATCATTTTTTACAATCAAAGTTGATTTAGAAAAACAACAATATGCTCTCTTTTTGGCAGCCTTTTCTGCCAAATTCGCTTGCACAACAATAGCCATTAACAAAATTCCTAGAGGAGGGAGAAGTGTAGTTAACCATACACTATATGCCAACATAAATGTATTTAATATAGATAAAGTTCTTGCGAAATAAGTTATTTGAAGAATGACTGTATTTGTGCTAGTAATTACCAAAAAATAAATGGTCCATACAATTGCTCCAATTTTTAAAAAGAAATTTCTTATTTTATGAACACCATATTCTCCAATACTTAAAAATCTATCATATATTTCCTTTAACTTATCAAAGAACCCTTTTACTTTTTCTTCAGATTTTTTTACTTTCGAATGGGTATTCAACAATTCTCTATTAACATTTTGTTCATCTTCGATTGCCTTTCTAGCTTTTGCATCTAATTTATATTTGGTATAAGCTTTTATCATAGGGTCTGTTTGTTGTTTTAAACAATATTTGAAATTATCTGATACAGAAACTTCAGAATTTATTAGATTCGAAAAAGGCATCGCTGAAAGCGAACATCTCGATTTTTCCCAATTCGTTTTCCAATATTCTTTCAAATATATATAATTTGTAAGAATTGTAAGTACTATTACTAATATTATATAAAATGATATTTGTATTATTCCGAATGGAATTTTTGTACACGAATCACAATCCATTATTATACACTTTTTTTTTTATACAAAAAAAGTTGTGCTAACTCTTTCGTTAAAAGCGTATCAACTAAAAAGCAGTTGCAAACATTTGTTTCCATTTTTCGTATATTTTGCATGGAATTTTCATAGAATGAATATTGCACCAATCTTCTATTTTATTCGAAAGGTTCGACTCCGATAAATCTTCTTCTAAAATTTGATAAAAATCATCATAATTTTCAAAATTATTTCTTACATAATTTGTTTTAGGATGAATCCTAAAACTTACCATCTTTTTTAATAAATATTCGGGTGCTACATGAAATGAAGAAGATAGTAATATAAATATAACTTGATTTTCAACTAAACGATCCTCCAAATAATGGACTAAACTATCAGTTAATATTTCATTATGTTGGTGAATTATTACAATTTTTTTTTTGGTTTTTGAATTTAACATTACTGATTTTTGAGAACAAAATGCGTTAATTGTATTAATCAAAATCGATTCACTATTATTATCTAAAACTTGTACTTCTAAAACCATCGAATTTGTATCATATATATCTTCAATAATATTTTTATAAATATATTCAATATCTTGAGAATGAGGTCCACTTAAATGTATATGAGGAAATTCTTGTTTTTCTAACATACATTTCAAAGATTCTATTAAAAACTCAACATTTTTATTATTTATTTCCATTTTATATTAATAATTAATAATATCTTTTCAATTTAAGTTTAATTAATTATTTTATAAATTATCTATTTTCAATTTAAATTCAGGAGATTGATAATTTTTGCGAAATGTAATATGTTTCTGATTAATTGTATCATATAATACTATTTGGCTATAAATACTGTTTGTATTTAAAATTAGTATATCCGGTGATTGAATTTCACCAATTTCAATTGTTTTGTTCTTTATATTTGTGGACAACGGATTCGGTTCAGAAGCAGCAATAGTATTCGATATCATGGCATCTATATCTGTTGTTAACGTAAAATAATCTACAGTTTTAAGCCAAATATTATTAATATTATTACTAGTACTATCTTTTAAATACCAATCGAATGTATAATTTTCGACTGAATTAAAATCTGAATTGAAATGTATTTGTACCGTTTCTAAAACTAGATCAGATAAATTTTCATTATCAGTACCTTCAATATAAATTTTATTATCTAATAACAACAATGATACGTTAGATTCAATATCATTTACGATAGATAAATTGTAATCTAAATTTTCGTGATTTAATCTATAAGTATAATAAGTAGAATTGGATTTTACTACAATTTGAGTATCAATACTATTCAAATCCAAATAAGGACGTTCTCCATTGTTTTTTAGAATTTCTACAATAGGTATAGTGGTATTTTTTAATAGAATCAAATTATTATCATTATCTAAATTTATAGTATTACCTATATAATCTAATTCGTCAAAATTAAAATTATTTTCATCAAATTTCCAAGTATCCACATCTTGAATATTTAACCAATTCGTATTATACATAAGTTTAGAAGCAGATTCGGTATCAAAAACTATTTGTATTGCATATAATCGAGTATCGTCTAAAAATTCATCATCAATACCTTCTAAAGATATTATACCATTGTCCGTCATTTTTAATTTTAATTTTGATTCGAGTTCCGGTTCCGGCTCCGGTTCCGGTTCTGGTTCCGGTTCTGGTTCCGGTTCCGGTTCCGGTTCCGGTTCCGGTTCCGGTTCCGGTTCAGACTCCGGTTCTGGTTCAGACTCCGGTTCTGGTTCAGACTCCGGTTCTGGTTCTGGTTCTGGTTCTGGTTCTGGTTCTTCTTCTTCTATAGTTTTCTGCCAATTTTGTAAAAGAGAATTTAAGTCATCAATAAAATAAGCTACTCCCCATCCTTGTAGTAACAAATTCAAATCGTCAATATTTACTTTATTATCATTATTAAAATCACCAAAATATCTATTATCGGACATAATTAATACTTATATTTATTTTTAATTTTAGCTAGCTACTACATCATATCAATTTTTTTTGAAAATATAATAGTTCACTATTACGTTCATAAAAAAGAAATAATGTGAAAACACCTGAAATACTGGAAACTCTCTAAGAATCAGAAACTTCAAGTGATGTTTCTATCTAGAGATCACTAAAATGCGTTGTAAAATCTACGATGAACTAATTCTTAAGTACCGATTCCATATGTTTATTGTTTCTTTCCATGTATTCCAAAAATTTTTTCTTTATGTATACCATGTCATCATGCAAAACCTGTAATCTGTCTACTAATTTTCCTTGAGTCTTATGTATTGATGTTGTAAAATCTGTAAGCTCATCTATCCGTTTTTCCAAATTTCCTAATGTTGTTGTTTTTGTATCATTAGAATTTCTATCATTAGAATTAGAAAACAACTTGAATCTTCCACCATATTTAAAAGCCTTCGATTTTTTTTTTAGACGCGGCTTTCAACGCTTTTTTAGACGCGGCTTTTAACGTTTTTTTATACATTTTATATATATATATATATATATATATATATATATATAATTAATTTATATTATCAAAGTTTATTTAAATTGACAGCTTTGAAATTAACATGAGAAAAATTCTTTAGAAGGTAATTTATCATATTTATATATTTAATTATACCATTTCATATTCTCCAACAGAAATTATTTTAGAATATAGGTTATTATATTCTTCTGAATTTTTAATCAAATTATCTAATTTCTCTAGATCTTCTAATGGAGTATTTTTAATCTGAACATCTTCTTTAATAGTGTTTAACAATTTATCATTATTTAATAATTCATTCATAATAATGCTTCTATTTTCAAATAGTTCTGGATAACTTTTCAATTTAAAAGGATACAATAAAAATTTGAAATATGGATAATTCTCAACAACAGTATTAAACAATACAACATTTTCTTCGCAAAGTCTATCCAAACAATAATCGCGCATTATTGTACTTACTTTATTATGTTGCTCATACCAAACTATTGAATGTGCTAAATATAAATTTGATAAAATATCTGCCATAGCTCCGGAAATATATTGTTCCGATTTTAACTTTCCTCCTAATAATGCGATAAAATTAGATAATCCTGCAAAATGCATAGTTTGTAAATCTAGTCTATTTTCTGTATATCTAAATCTAAAATAACCTAACGGTGTTAATCCATTTATTATTGCTTCTAAATATAAAACTATACAATGTTTTACCATCGGAACCATGGATTCTTTGAATTCTTTAGTATTATCTTCTAATATAGAATCTAATATATTGTTAATATAGGGATGAGACTTGTTAATACCTTGGCCGAATATTATGAGACTTCTTGTTAGAATATTGCTGCCTTCTACAGTTATTCCGACTGGTATAGAACGGTAATATTTTTCCATAAAATTATTGGGTCCAAGGCATATAGCTGAACCCGCGGATATATCCATTCCATCATTAATGACCTGTCTAGCTCTTTCTGTGCTTTGTTGTTTCATAATTGCCGATAAAACTGCCGGTTTTTCACCGGAATCTAATAACATATTTGTCAAAGAGATTGAAGAATTTATTAGATACGTATTGTAAGCCATATTTACTAATCTTTCTCGAATACCTTGCATGCTGACTATATTTCTTTTAAATTGAGTTCTATGTTTCGCGTATAACAAATTACCATATAAAGATGCTTTGGAGCTACCCAAAGCGGTTGCAGGTAATGAAACAGCTCTTCCTACAGCAAGGCATTCCATAAGCATTTCCCAACCTTCGCCGACTTTATTCTCTCCTCCGATTACCTGATCCAATTCTAAATAAAATCTACCTTTAACCGTTCCATTCGGAAATCCATTGTTAGCAGGATTATGGTATGTATTTTGAATCACCCCCTTATGTTCTCGTTCAACTAAAGCAAGGGTGATACCTTTCTTACCACTCGGCAACAAATTATCCGGATCTTCTAAATCAAAAGCTATTCCAATCAGATTCGAAATAGGTGCTAGGGTAATGTAACGTTTATTGATTTCTAAATCTATACAAATTTTATCGTTAATCTTAACAACTCTTCCTTTGTCAACAGCACCTGTAGCATCGGACCCATTGTTAGGACCTGTGAGACCGAAACAAGGGATTAATTGACCTGTAGCGAGTTTTGGCAAATATTTTTGTTTTTGGTCATTTGTCCCATAATGCTGTAACAATTCGCCCGGACCCAGAGAATTCGGAACCATTATCATCACACCTAAAGCAGGGTTCACTGTAACTATCCTTGTTAATATTCTACTTATGTTAGTCGTACTAGTTAAGTTTCCGCCGTATTTTTGATCAATAATCATGCCAAAAAAACCATTTTCTCCGATTGATTTGACTAGACCGGTTGGTAGTTTGGGATAGGCAATTTCCTTGTCACCGTACTGTTCTAAAAAATTATCTAATTTATTGTATAGCTTATTTTCATTGACAGTATATGGATTTTTAGCGTTTGCAATAGGTACATGTCCTCTAAAAATATCTCTATCAATGGAAGTAGTTCCGCTTCTCAACGCTATCAACTCAGTATCTGAAATTTTAGGTATAATCCTTTTAATAACTTTAAAAAGATGATTCATATTTATTATTAATTATATTGTTTTTAAACACTCTTTTAACAAAAGCGTTAGCAAAATTTATTTATGTTTTTGTTGTACCTTTTTTTCTAAAAAGGGTGGTATAAATTATGTTATTCATAATTTATACAGGTACTGCGAATGCATATAAACAGTAGAATATTGGGAATAATAATGCTAATAAAAAACTTTTTATGTTAAATCCCTTATTTCTTTGAAACGATAAAAATATTGCTAATAATGCAATTGCTATATGAATAAGTTGAATTAGTATATTTAACGAAATACCACTATTATTCTTTTTATTCTGATTAGAATCAAAGTTCTCTTTTAAAATATGTATTAAATATTCTGTCATATATTATATATATATAAATTTAAAATTATAATTAAAATTAGAATTTTTTTTTTAATGTTGTAGATATTAATGATTGAATTATTAGATTTATTTTCGACAATTAATCAAGCTCTATCTAGCGCTCCTTCTCCGCCAATTCCATTAGTACCTATATTTTTAAGTAATGCAGATAAATTGAAAAAAAAAAATAAAAGAAAAACAAAACAGAATAATATGATTAAAAAATCAAAAATAAAACGAACAAAAAAGAATATGAAAACAAAAACTCAAAAGAATAGTGATGTTAAACCATAATTATAAATACCAAGCCAAAATATCTTTGTTTGTAAATGTATGATACTTAAAGTTTTTTGGTTTTGCATATAAATAATAATATGCAATATCCCAAATATTTGATGGTGTTTTTTTATCCATAATTTCAGGAAAAGCAATATATCTCAGATTTAATAATTTGCATATATTCAATTTATAATTATTTATTAACTTTGAATTATCAACCCACATAAATTTAACATAAGCCACATGATCATTGTTCGAATCTGTGTATTTTTCTACTGCAAAAAGATTATTTTCATTTTGTAAAAATATAATATCTATACTTTCAAGATATTCTAAAAAATTATAAATTTGTTTTTTAGATACATTTAAAAAAATATTATTAAATGGATAATGTTTTAAAGAAACTTCACTAAAATTTACAATTTTTAATGATTTTGTGGTATTTGACTCTTTTAATAAATTTATTGAAGTTTTAATCCAACATAATTTGAAAATACAATCATTGAGAGATAATTCTTTATTTGTACAAAAAACTCCAAAAGCTCCTTTTTTTAAAATTATATTTACTCCATTTTTGACTATTTCATTACCAATTCCTTTTCTTTGATATTTTTGTAATACATACAAATCTTTTCCAATATATATAGTATTATTATTAAAACTCCATGGAATAAGTTTTAAATTGCTAATTACTTCTTTTTTATCAAATGCTTTACTTTCTAAATAATAATTTTTATTAATACTATCAAAAATTTCAATAATCTTATAATCATACTTTTTAGCAGAATTTTTTGTAATATTATTTAAATGTCCGTTTAAATAACCAAATTCTTTTTTTTTGAAATTAAGTAATTTTATTAAAAAGAATATTATAGAAATAAAAAATATTAAATACATTCTTTTGAAATATATTAAAATAACAAATAAAAAATTTATTTAAAAATAAAACACATAAAAAAAAATTTAAAAATGATTAATTTTCTATTAAAAAAACAGTAGGAATTGAATCTTAGATTCAAATATTAAAAAAACGGATACGAATATGTATATTTGTGATGTACGATATTAAAATAAAAATATTTTAATATATTAACATGAATTCTGCTGATGAACGAAAAGTAAGAATTTTTTGGATTGCTTTTTGGTGGGTAGTGCTTTTTGGATTTCTATATATTCCAATTGCTTCGGGCATACAATATTCGAAAGCCAGACGTCGGCTATACGGGTACTAGAGAGGCCGGTTCTAAATGGAAAGTAAAACGTAAAGAGATAATGTGGACGGAAAATACCCGCACAAAAAAATACCCGCACTTAGACGAGGTGGAGACAACGTGAGTTATTTGTAATTTTTGAAGCGAAGTGTGCACAGGCACTTTACAGCGTGGTTAGAGAGTATTGCTGCGCTCAGATATAGTACACATCCTGCATCCGCACACCATTGCGCAGCAACATAGTAGTCACACAATAGCGAGAGCGAGAGCTGCAATAGACAGCTTTCACGCGTCGTCGACGCACTAAACTTGCTACACACCTGTGGCAGCTCACGCGAGAGCCCCACGCAGAAAACCAGCTTGTTTTGTGGTGAAACCAGTAAACATCGGCATCACAAGGCAAAAAAAATTTTGACATCATTCAAAAAAAATGATTTTTTTTTCGATCTAACACAAAGTTTAATTCAATATAACAATTATCCATTTTGAATGGATACTCAATCATCGGTAATGAACACTTTTGTTATTACTGATTTACGACTATTGCGATGTCCTATTAGCTTAACATTCTGTTACGATCCGGTTATTGCAGAAGACGGTTACACGTATGAGAGACGTTGTATTGAGGCTCATTT
>Ga0181420_1001209_pt1 | contig 9860 bp, 5 predicted proteins | sample 43SPOviralmetaG_FD_130145 | JGI IMG/M metagenome (GOLD analysis project Ga0181420, IMG submission 130145) | Marine viral communities from the oligotrophic San Pedro Time Series (SPOT) site, San Pedro Channel, CA, USA - 43 SPOT_SRF_2013-05-22 | ecosystem: Environmental > Aquatic > Marine > Strait... | reverse complement strand
TTTTACGATGACAGTTGATGGATATATTCTTAAGAAAAATGACGTTAGTTTAACTAGAACAGCTTCTAAAATGCTGATGTCTGAAGGTTATATAGAAGAGCCAGCTATGGCAACACCTGGCCATAAAAGTATTGATGAGATAATAGCACATGATAGAGCAAGAGCACCACACCAATATCCAAACCCGATGCCACCAGGACTTGGCAAGGTTAATTACGGTAGTTTAAACAATTCTGATTATGGACTAGAACAATATAACCAACCTCAACAATCAAAAGTTGGTGGCGGCAAAATAGATTACGCTAATCTTGGCGGCCGTAGTCCGGATAGTTATTAATATGGCGGCACCTAAAAATCAAGCAATACTTTCTGAGGCCGGCTTATTTATTGTTACAGAGAGTGGTGATTATTTAGTTACTGAATCTTTTACAGAAACAAATCAAGGCGGTGGAAGATCTACACCAAGAAAAATAGAAGAAGATACAAACGAACTATGGGAAATCGGTGCTTCTATTTATAGTATTAATGATAATTTTCTTAGAAAACCGATTACTAAGAAGAAATATATATTGCAAGAAAATGATATTAAAGTTAATATAGGCAAAAATATTTCTTTACATAGTTTAGAAACACTTAATGAAAATATAACAGTTGAGTTATTGTCAAATAGAATTAAGGAATGATAATGGAAGATATTAAGCTTAGTTTAGATAGGGAAAACATACTTGAATTTAACGTAGATATCCAAGGATATGCTAATACATCTACGAACAAGACCCCACAAGTGCGAATGGTTTTAGAGCAAAAAAACATAGGTTTTTGTATGTCTGCAAAGAAGGAAGATAAGAGTTATTCAGTTATAATTCCGGAAATGAAAAACATATTAGAAGCTGGAGTATGTGATGCTCGTATGGAGGTTATCATAGAGAATAAATATTTTGTTCCTTGGGAATCTAAAATAGAATTTGATAGAGAGGTAAAGGTTGAAGCAGCTCCGGTTGTTAAAAAAGAGCCACACCCAAATGTTTCGGTTCAAGTAAAACCAATTATTAAAGAAGAGCCAAAACCCGAGCCTGCTAAACCTGTTGTAAAGGAAGATACTATTCCAAAACCTAAGAAAAGAAATGGTATTCAACTTATTGTTGATAACAAACCCAAGAAAAAAATAAGAAAAGAAAGTAGGAGTGTTAATACTATTATTAATGATCTTAACAATCTTGCAAATCAATTTGAATAAGAGGTTACAATGGCAAACGTCAAGATAAGTGAGCTAACCGCCATAACTTCATCTGGTGATTTAGCAGATGCAGATATTGTTCCCATAGTAGACAGTAGTGATTCAAGCACCAAGAGAGTAGCTATTTCTGTGCTTTGTTCTTATTTTGGTGGAGGTGGTTCCAGCGTTTGGTGCACAGGCACAAACACAGCTTACCTTCTTACTGATTGCGTAGGCATTGGAACAGCTACACCTGGCACCGATATAATGTTTCGTGTTCAAGGTGATTCGTGTTATACAGGTGATCTTAAAATTGGTGGCGATGTATGTATCGGTGGTGATGATTTATTTATGGGTACTAATACATCCGGTCATATGTTGATTGCTGATGGAACCAACTTTAATCCAGTTGCTATGTCTGGCGATGTTGCTATAGATAGTGCTGGTGCTACAACCATTCAAGCTACGTCCGTAGAAAATAGTATGTTAGCAGGATCTATTGCAAATGCAAAATTATCAAACAGTTCAATTAGTTATGGTGGAATATCTTTAGCGCTTGGGGCAACTGATGCTACTCCAGCTTTTAACTTATGTGACGCTACTGCCTATAAAACATCAAACCTTGCCGGAACAATAACAAACTCCCAACTCGCAGGCTCCATTGCTAATGCAAAACTTGCGAATGATTCTGTAAGCTATGGTGGTGTATCTGTAGATTTAGGGTCAACGGATGCTACACCGGCTTTTAATTTATGTGATGCTACAGGATATCCTACTTCAAGTTTAGTCGGAACAATAACGAACGCTCAATTAGCTGGCTCAATAGCAAATGGAAAACTTGCTAATGATTCGGTTAGTTATGGAGGTGTTTCTGTAGACTTAGGGTCAACAGATGCAACCCCCGCATTTAACCTGTGTGATGCTACAGCTTACAAAGGTGATTCGGCACTCGTAACAGTTGGGACGGTCACCAGCGGGACATGGCAAGGCACAGCGATAGCTACAGGATATATTGCCGGAACACTTGCAAGCAAAACCCTATCTGACCCTGTATTGACAGGAGCCATTAGTGGTGACGCGATGCTTGATGAAGATAACATGGCTTCGGATAGTGCAACCAAAGTTGCCTCACAACAATCAATTAAAGCATATGTAGATTCGGTCGCATCAGGATTAGATTTAAAATGTTCTTCTCATGCCGCAACAACTGCTAACTTATCTGCTGCTTATAACAATGGCACATCGGGTGTAGGTGCGACATTAACCAACAGCGGCACTCAAGCAGCCTTGTCTGTTGATGGTCAAACAATGGCTTCGGGTGAAAGAGTTTTAGTCAAAGACCAAAGCACAGCAGCACAAAATGGAATTTATACCGTCACTACAGTAGGTGATGGCTCTACTAATTGGGTTTTAACAAGAGCAACCGATTTTGATTCTTCTACTGAAATAACATCGGGTGCTTTTACATTTGTAGAAACAGGTTCCTCTTATGCCGATAGTGGTTGGGTAATGACTACAGATGGCACGATTACGGTTGGAACAACTTCTTTAGCTTGGTCACAATTTTCTGGAGCAGGTCAAATAACTGCTGGCAATGGTATGACCAAGAGTGGAAACACTCTTAATGTTGGCGCAGGTAGTAATCTTTTAGTTAATGCTGATGCGGTTGCGATGTGTGCGATTGTTACAGGATTAACAACTGTATGTGCGACAAATTTTGCTGGAACATTAGCAACAGCAGCACAAGCGAATGTTACTTCGGTTGGAACTCTAACGGCGCTAACAGTGGATAATATTTGCTTGAATGGAGCAACGATTGGTCACACTTCCGATACTGATTTGATTACATTAGCAGATGGCTCCGTTACTATCGCAGGTGATTTGACAGTAAGTGGTGATGACTTAACTATGGCAACTAATACGTCTGGTCACATTTTAGTTGCTGACGGAACAAACTATAACCCTGTTGCGGTTTCAGGCGATGTAACCATTAATGGTTCGGGTGCTGTTACAATAGCGGCCACCTCTGTAGAAAACTCTATGTTGGCTGGCTCTATAGCTAATGCTAAGCTGGCCAACGATTCAGTTAGTTACGGTGGTATTTCTTTAGATTTGGGTGGAACAGATGCTACGCCAGCTTTCAATCTATGTGATGCTACTGCGTATAAAGGTGACTCGGCTCTTGTTACGGTTGGCACTATTACAAGTGGTACTTGGAATGGAACAGCTATAGCGAATGCAAATTTAGCCAACGATTCAGTTAGTTATGGCGGTGTGTCTTTAGATTTAGGAACAACTGACGCTACACCAGCTTTTAACTTATGTGATGCCACAGCTTACAAAGGTGATTCAGCCCTTGTTACTGTCGGAACTATTGCTAGTGGAACATGGAATGGAACAGCGATAGCATCAGCTTATCTTGACTCCGATACCGCACATCTTTCGGGTACTCAAACATTTAGTGGGGCAAAAACATTTAGTGCTGCTGCTCAATTTAGTAGTACAGTTACCGTGGGGGTTGACGATACAGGTTATGACGTAACATTATTTGGTGCAACCAGTGGGTGCAAATTTTTATGGGACGAAAGTGCCAATAAGCTTATCGTTACAGGCGACTTTGAAGTAACAGGCACATCAACAGGCACTGGTATTTCCTTTGCAAATGATGCAGACAATCGTGTGGTTACTGGTACAGGTAGTGGATTAAATGGTGAAGCCAATCTGACGTTTGACGGCTCCGCGCTGTCGGTGACAGGCACTGGATTAGTCAATTCGGGTTCGACAAGAGTAATCACGGAGTTTACAAGCTCAAACACAAATAGAATGATCGTTATTTCTGCTGACACTGAAACTGCAGATGACACCGTGGGTATTGCTTTTAATGCGACAGCCTCTTCCGCAATCGGCAGCACACATTCTATGGCCGCTATTGAAGGTAAAGTTACTCAAGCTGGAACGCTCAAAGGCGATCTTATTTTTCATGTCAACGCTGGCGATTCTTTTACCGAGGCAATGCGGCTGGATTCTGCGGGCAATATGTTACTGGGTGGAACTACGACTACAACGAACTGGACCGCTTCTGGCAAATTATTTATTGAAGGAGCGACTCCCGGCATAGGGTTACGTGACACCACTGGGTCGGCCGATGATTGGATGATTGTCAATAGCAACGGCACTTTGACGATTGCCAACGACACGGATAACACTCAGCCATTCAAAATAACGGATGCTGGTCAGGTCCGCATTAACACGACCGATGATTATGCCCAAGTAGAAATAGCATCGGCAGATGGTAACGGTGGGATTCGGCTGCTGCAATCGACTAATGGCCAAGCGTTGATGGGATACGGATTGTCTACCAGTTATACTGGTCAAGCTATTGTGGGCATAGTCGGCTCTAATTACAGTTCATCGGCATTTTCTTTCGTAGGTCAGGACAACCAAGGTTCTAATACGCATATGAAGATTAGAACTGATGGAAACGGATACATAGATCAAACTTGGCACAATGGTGGTGCTGATTACGCTGAGTACTGGGAATCAACTGACGGCACTCGTTTAGATGTTGGAAAAACTGTGGTATTGGATGGTAATAAAGTTCGCTATTATAATGCCGAGATTGATACTGTAGATGATATTTTTGGTGTAATACGACCGAGAACAGATGAGGGAGGTTCAGCAGGGGTTATTGGCAATGCTCAATGGTCGTATTGGAATGGTCGATACAAAACTGATGATTTTGGTCGCTGGATTAAGGGTGATCGTGTACGGCTTGAGTGGGATGATCCCGATAATCCTAACAATAATACGTTAGCCGCAGAGGGTAAGTATAGTTATTACGAGGACGAGATACCAGAAGATGTGACACCCCCCGAAGATGCAGTTAGGACAGTTGAGCATGTGCGAATCCCTAATGATGATTTTGATCCAACTTTAGAATATATCGCACGCGAAGATCGTGATGAATGGCAAGTTATTGGGATTCTTGGCCAGATCCCTATTCTTGCAACCGAAACGGTAAATCCGAAATGGAAGAAACAACGGGCTATATCCGATGCCACAGATGAATACTATGTCTCGTAAGGTCGCATCACTGGAATCTGCGTGAGTCATTGTGAGATCGGATTTATAATAAAATCTCAGGCTGATATTTAATGAAAATGCTTCAGCTTGGATGATAAGGTAAAAATAAAACAAAACGGAGTAAAGTTATTGGTGAACCCGAAAAAGCAGAATAGGATAGGTTATGAATAAATACGAAAAGATTTTTAATAAAGAAGATGGTGAAATAGACTATCAATACGAACTTAAAAAAGCTAATTTAGTTATTAACCAATTGATAGAACAAAGAAATATAATTTTAAATGAATTAGCAATGGTGCGAGCAGAATGTGCCTTGATAAATGAAGAGTTAATTATAATTAAAGAGGAAAATAAAAAAGAAACTGAAGAAGAAGACACAAACGAGGAATAAGATACTATTTATTATATGAAATACTATTCCAACGATTGACGGATACTATACGAATGAGTATAAAGCTCTATTAGGTAGTAATCATCTTTAACAAGGGGAGATCGGGCGGATGGCACTAGTAAGTGACATACAACTCCAATCATCTGCAGTAAAGCCACCAAATTTAGATACAAGTAAGAAGTTTTCGGCTGAAGGACTAACCGCTACTACTGCTTTTGCTGTAACTGACGCAGGCGCTGGTACTACTGTAACTCCTCTTGGTTTAATGACAGCACAATCAGCTAACGATATAAGTGCTTATTTTAATACTACTAATACAGATGGTGATATTAATCTTTATCTAAATAATGATGCAAACCCATATTGGAATTTAAAGTTGTCAGGTACAGCAAGCGATTCTTTTATGATTACAAATGCGTGTGGTGGTCCGGCCGGTGGCACCGCAGCTGAAAAAACAGCGTTATCTATTACTCCTGTAGGCGCAGTAGGTATAGGTAAGGCGAGTGCAAGTAACGCTCTTGATATTTCCTATCAAAATTCTTCTTCGGGTGGTGTAGTTATTACAGAAGCTACCAATAGTGTAGCAACAAAAATTATTAGTTTAGCTACTTGTAGTGTAATGGGAACGAGTACTAACCATAAGTTAGGTTTCATAACAAACAATACAACGAGAGCATTGATTGATACGTCTGGCAATCTAGGCATCGGCACTGAGGCACCTGGAGCTACTTTAGATGTAAGAGGGTCTGCTATTTTTAATGAAGCAGGTGCTGCGGTTGATTTTAGAATAGAAGGTGACACACAAGCTAACTTATTTTTTGTTGATGGTTCAGCAGATAAAATAGGTATAGGCACAGCAACACCGGCAGTTCTACTTGATGTAGATAATGGAGGTGCCACTAGCCAATTACTTATGTGTGTTAATGGTTGTATATGTGCGGCGGGTTATTTGGGTGAAGCCGCCGGTCATACAATAGAAGATTCTGGAACGGCTGAAACACAACGAACTGGTCTTAACTTTGTTCTTACAAATGTAGGTTGTGTTGTAGATGATAGTTCTAATGACGCTACGGTGGTTTGTATTAATGGCGCAAATACTTGTGTTCCTTTTTTAATGGCTGATGGTAGTACTTCTGATCCTATTTCACTTGTAGGTGGTAGTATTGGAAATCAAGTAGCAAATGATAGCTCTCCTTGTTTGGGTGGAATATTAAATGGTTGTGATAAAAATGTTTGTTGTATATGTTGCCTCGCTATTAAGGGCTGTTATTTCGGTGATGGTAGTCAATTAACAGGCGTTTCATCTGTACCAAGTTCTTTTTCTGGTGACTGCACAATTATTGGTTGTAGTGCTGGTGGTAATGTAGCTGCTGGTGGAGCAAAAATTGTTCTTGTAGGTGGTAACGCTGGTTATAACGCCACTACACCTTCTAATGTAGTTGTTTTAGGAAGTAGTGCAGCGTTATGTATGACTACCGCTACCGATACAGTATTAATTGGAACTGGCTCCGGTCGTTGTGTATTGACTTGTGCTGGTAATTTAGCTCTTGGTGCTTGGTCTTTATATAACGAATGTGCTGGTACTTACAATACAGCTTTAGGAACGTGTGCAGGTTTAACCCAAAAAGGTGCAACCACTAATACGTTTGTTGGAGCTTATGCAGGAACAGCAGTTACGACAGGTTCGGGGAATGTTTTTGTTGGATATAAAGCAGGGTGTGCGGCCACAGGTGGTAATTGTTGTCTTATTATTGGCAATGGAACGTGTGATTTAATAACTGGCGATTTTAATGGTGGATCAGTAGGTTTTGCGAGTATAATTAGTAGCGGCACTTCAGTTTTCTGTAATACTATTACAGTTGGTGTTAATGATACAGGACATGATGTCAAGTTTTTTGGAGCGTCTTCTGGAGCGTTTATGCTATATGATGAGTCCGCGGATACGTTAGATATTCGGGGTGCAACAGCGGCTGGACCAGGCGTTCTTAAACTTACAACTGGTGAACTAACTAACGTAGACGGCGGCATTCTTGGTCGATTAGAATTTCAAGCCCCTCTAGATTCCGCTGGCACTGATGCAATATTAGTAGCTGCCAGCATCTGGGCAGAGGCAGACGCTACGTTTTCGGCATCCGTTAACACAACTGATCTGGTATTTGCTACGGCCACGACAGCGACAGCAACTGAACAAATGCGACTTACTAGTGGTGGTTGCCTCGGTATTGCCACAACGGCACCAGCATCGCTTCTTGATGTACGTGGTACGGTTCAAGTAGGCGTTAATGATACTGGACATGATGTGACGTTTTTTGGGGCGACCAGCGGCTGCAAGTTTTTATGGGATGAGAGTGCTGATACGGTCCTTGTTTGTGCAGCAGCAATAACTACTGGGGCTTCGGTTTTGTGCAACACTTTGACCGTAGGCGTTAATGATACTGGGCATGATGTAAAGTTTTTTGGAGCTACTGCTGGTTGCTATTTTTTATGGGACGAATCCATTAACACACTAGATGTATGTGGCACCGATATTAAGCTTAACGGAACTAGCGTGACAAACCCAACTAGCGTAGATAATATAAAAGGATACATCAATGGTGGAACCCTTAAATGGGAAGTAGCTTCCGGAACCACATGGAGTTTTGGGTGGTGGCAGAGTTCTAATGGACAATGGTGGTTACTGGGCAATACAGCTGAAGTAGATACTTTTACCAGAGCACAAGCAGAGTTTTATATACCAACAGGAGATATAGCCGATGTTCCATCTAGTTAAATTAGTATTTTTATTATCCATATTAGCTGGCACAGCGAATGCACAATGGGGAGCTGTTGTTGCACAACCCGACACCAACCGCTTCATTAACTCACAGCAAGATTTCGGTCTGATCATGCCGCACCAACAAGTTGTCGTTGGGTTGCTTGACACCACAATTACCAGTGTTGGGATTGGTGGCGGCAATGCCTATAAGGTCATTGTCGGGTCGCTCTTGGACTACGAAGACAACTGCGTCAATTACAGCATCACGGATGGCGTAGTGACTTGCGCGGGTAGCTATGAGCTATGGCGAGAGATGGAGAAATCGACCAGTTGGTATCAAGCGGCGCGTGGTGATACCACTAAGATGTTCCCAACTAATTATGCCATTACATCGGCAACGGGTAAGGACTCGGTAAAGATTTGGAATCGTGACACGGCTGAATTGTGGATGGCATTTAAGGGAGCCGGCAATGGCATTATACAGAGCGGCGGCGTTGGCCCGTCAGTTTTTAGGGATGGGATTTTATATAATGCGACCGAGAATGGGGATGGCGTTAAAATTATTGATTTCTTGTTAGATCGTGCTAAAGCCTATAACACGAATGGACAGACCCAGTATAAGGGGAATTTACAACAGCGCAATTCGGAACTCGGTTTTTTTGTGGTTTCCTCAACCCCTGCTTTAGCGTCCGGTGGCTCTGAGGTCATGGCTATATCCATAGTCCGTGATCCCTTTGGCCTTATGGATGCGTTGGGTAGACCCAAGCATTGGTGGACTGCAGGGACGAAAGCCGATAACAACACTTACAATCCGCACACTGATACTATATACAAGTGGGGTTGGGGAACTGACGATATAGATCATGTCGCAATAGATGAACGTGGCTTTGTAATAGTTGCGTTTTTGGATGCGACAGTAAATAGGGTGGTTGGTAGAGACTCTGAGTTTATACGGTCGGCGGTTGATTTAGGTGCGGGTGCCAATCATTGGGCGAGCGACAATACCGGAGATGGAGATATAGCGTGGGCTGCTGATGTTAGAGGAACGGATATAGTACTTGCGGAACCTGTATCGTGGGCGCAGAATAGGCCACGGATTATCTATTCGTCTGCCGCAGGGGTGTATAATCTCTATTCGTCAAACCCCGCTACCAGTTTGCCGCGACAGCAAGCACGACAACGCTTCTCATCCACCGTCAATGCGCCTGTAGAGTTTGGCGATGCGATAGTAGCTATGGCTTTTGAGGATAACACCACCGACTCCTCACCCTATGGTAACACGTTTACAGCCTCTGGTAGTCCCGGCACGGCAACGGCAGTTTTTGGGAACGGATATAGTGCAACAGTGGGCTCCTATACGAGCCATGACAATGACGCTGATTTTGCCTTAGCGGCGGGTGATCCAATGTCGGTGA
>Ga0181420_1001206_pt1 | contig 9870 bp, 10 predicted proteins | sample 43SPOviralmetaG_FD_130145 | JGI IMG/M metagenome (GOLD analysis project Ga0181420, IMG submission 130145) | Marine viral communities from the oligotrophic San Pedro Time Series (SPOT) site, San Pedro Channel, CA, USA - 43 SPOT_SRF_2013-05-22 | ecosystem: Environmental > Aquatic > Marine > Strait... | reverse complement strand
TTTAAACAGATTCAATAACAATGTAGAACCACCACTCATAGCTATAAACTTATCAGCATTTGCAAATAATTTTAATTGAACCTCATTATATGTTAAGTCACTATTTTCTTTTACTATGTCATCAAATAATATAACATCTTCATAATAGTTTGTTAATTCATGGTCTGTAATCTCACCTATACCATCCACATTAGCAGAGAGTATCTCCTTGTTATGTAGTGTAGCCATCTCATTTTGATCAGGTGGAAATTCTGTATTCTTTGGTCTTTTATAAATTACCATGTAATCTTTTTCTGTTAGGTAATTAAATATTTCATATAAACATTTGATATCAAAATATCCTACTGGTTTTGTACCATGTTCCCAATTATATCTATTGGAAACCACTATGAATGGTTTATTAAATAAAAATCTATTATTTTTATATTGTTTAGTAAAATCTGGTACTTTCCATTTTCTGTAATCCAATATACCACAACCTTTCTCTTCACACATAAAGTCTTTCCAAAGCGTCCAATCATCCTTGTATAGCTGTGCATTGTGTTTGTTTCCATAAATCCACGGATTTGGTAATGAGTCAAGACCAGCAGCTGAGTTATCTATTGTTCTGTAATCATACTTCTCCTCAACATTATCACAAAAATAATAAAATGGTTTCATACCTTTACTGGTAACCACCTTTTCTAGTTGATTATTCTCATGTAACCAATACACATAAGGTAGCCCTAGAGCTAATTCTATACCAAACTCAGGATGTATGTCTACTGTGATCATATCATTCTTTCCAATTCTTCAATCGTATATTGTTCCATTTCATTTGACATTGGCCCACCATCAACTATTTGTTCATGTAGGTTTTCATTGGGCTGTAACCCAATTTCCTTAACTTTTAACTCTTTTCCTTTAGGTAAATACTTGTTAGCCATAGCCTGTAGTAGATTACCAATAGAGGTTGATTTAGGTATGTCACAATAGGGTTTTGAACTGTCACTTTTAAGACCATTTAACATTAAATCAACAGACTGGTTTTTGGTCAAAAAGAATCTGGTTGCTTTGGGTTCAGTAACAATAACTTCACCACCATTTTCTAATAGAGATTTCCATTTATATAAAACAGAATCTATAGAGTATATAACATTACCCATTCTAACCACCCTATACTTTGTTTTTTTATTCTTTTCTTGATACTCATCAAACAACCTTTCCATTAAAAACTTGGTAGCCCCATATGGGCCAGATACATTTACAGCCTTATCAGAACTAACACCCAACACAAAGTCTAATTTGTGATTTGTGGTATTCTTGTGTAAAGACTCATTTAAAACATTTATTGAACCAAGTATGTTTGTTTGTATTGAAGCACTAGCCCCACCAGATTGCATTGATTGTGCTAACGCTGCTAGGTGAAACACCCCCTTAACTCCACGATGAGCATAAGCAACATCATAATCACTTAAAACATCACCGATTTGTATTTCTATGTCAGAATACTTTTCTTTTAATGCATGTAATTTACGTCCTGTTCGTGACATCACTCTAACCTTACCACCCATATACAATATCCTACTACATAGAGCCTGACCAACCACACCAGTTCCACCAGTTATTAAATAAAGTTCATCTTTTTGTATCATATCGAGTCAAATCCTTCTAATTCTTCATAGGTGTCAACAACCTGTACTTTAGGAAAAGCTACAAGATATTTAAACTTTCTGAATTGTGTTTTTTCTATTATCATTTTTGAGTAATTCCAAGCAAATATTATTATGAGATTTACATTACTGTTCTGTAAAGTTTCAACATCTACGATTGGTATGTCTGTGTTAGCTATGTATCTCCCACATCTTTCGGGTGATTCATCAACTATAAACCTAACAATATCTGAATTTAAATTAGTTAGGTTACAAAACATATTAGCTCTACCAGAAGCTCCATAACCAACTATGGCATTTTCTTTTGATAGAATTGATATTTTATTATTAAAATCCTCTATGTGTTTCTTAACATCCTCTCCATATTTTTTCAAGTATCTTATATCACAAACCGTTGTTAGTTCAGATGACAACCTATCTAATATTTTATTTGGAAGAAAAGTGGTTTTATTTATAACAGTCACTCTAATTGAACCAGAGTGAATGGGAATTTCCTCAAAATCTATTAATGTCATATTATGCATTTGAAACATCTTCTGTAAAGCTGTTATTGAATAATAGAAAATATGTTCATGGTATACATTATCCCATTGTTTACCCTCTATTAAGTTCTTTAAATAATGTACCTCAAATATAAAAACACCATCTGGTTTTAAAACCTTACGTATTCCCTTGATAACACTCTGAATATCAATTATGTGAGCAAATGTGTTATTTGATATTACGATATCATACTTAGATTCAAACTCTTTACCACCAAAGGTTTTATCGTTAAAATAATCATTATAAACTTTTAAACCCTTATCTTGTGCTACTTTAACAATATTCTTTGCTGGATCAACTCCCTCAACATCTGCTCCTAACTTTTTCAAAGGTTCTAATAAAACACCATCGTTACAACCAATTTCAAGTATCTTTTTATCTTTTACATCATAGTTCTCATTAATAATATTAGCTACATTTTCAAAGTGACCAGATAATCCTACAGAAGATAGGTATCTATAATCTTCAAATAATAAAGCAGGGTCTATTACTGAATCAGTTTGTACTAATTTACAATACTTACAAACAACTAAATTTAGAGGATATTTACTTTGATTTGACAATTCATCTTTATTGGGAAAATAACCTGCTAGTGGAACTACTCCTAAATTTAATATACTCTCAAATTGTCTACCACCACAACCAGCACAAGTTTCTCTTTTGTTATATCCAATCACTTGATCACTCCTGAATCTTGTAGAAACTTATATGTCTCTGATTCATCCATTAGTGAATCCTTAGAATTGTATGACCATAAATCAGATTTAATATTTTTATTATTTATTAAATAATTCTCATCATCCTCTGTTCTAAACCACTCCTCTTGTGATATCATCTCTTCATGTAGTTTTTCACCTGGTCTTACACCAACCACCTTTAATGCAACCTTACCCTTTTTATCATATGCTTTTATTAAACACCTAGCTAAGTGAATCATCTTCATTGCCTTTATCTTGGGTACTGCTATCTTACCATGTGAATCTGGATGATTGTAAGTCCAATCAATTAATGCCACAGCATCATCTAATGTAAGTAGAAATCTAGTCATCTCTATATGTGTTATTGGTAGGTGAGCTTCTTTAGTCTCCAATATCTTCTTGAAGTATGGGATTACCGAACCTGTAGATTCTAGTACATTTCCATATCTGACTGTAACCACCTTAGTGTTTGTCTCTGTTTCTGCGTAGTTAGAATATAACTTCTCACTAATAGCTTTACACATACCATAGATGTTAATTGGTTTACAAGCCTTATCAGTTGATACAAATATCAATGTTTCTATATCTGTAAACTCACGCATGGTTTCAATAACATTTTGATGACCAAGTATATTAGTTTTTACACTCTCTATTGAATTGGTTTCACAGATTGGTACATGCTTTAGAGCTGCTGTATTTATAACCACATCTGGTTTAAATCTACTAAAACAATTTCGTATAGAATCCTTATCTCTGATATCACCTAAATGAGATTTTATCCTATCATATTCTTTCATTAAATCTACGTGTTTGTGTTCATCTCTAGAAAAAACCATTATATCATTATGTGAATAATATCTTTTTATAAGAGCTTGTCCTAAAGCACCAGTGCCACCTATTATTAATATCTTTTTGTTTTTCACTTCCAAACCTCATTCCAATGATTTAAAAAAACCTTTTCTGAATAGAATAATTCGTATCTTTTCTTTGTTGTATCAACACAAAAATTATAGAATTTATCATCTTTTAATTTCCTAGCTATAGCTTTAGCTCCTTCTATGTCACCTAGTTCAACTGTAGTTGTTGGGTGTAGTGTTTTTTGTGTGTTTAATTGAGAATAACCAATACAAGGTATCCCATGAAAACTACAATTTAATTGAAACTGACCAGCAGCTGATGTTCCCAATTGAACACCAACTCTGAAATTTGATAATAACTTTATCCACTCTTCCCACATAACCCACGGAATATGCTTTAACATCTGTTTTTCTTCTTCTTTCATTCTACCAGTAGTTATAGCTGTAATGTCATCTGTAATCTCTAATGCTACTTGGTATGAATCAAATCCACCGTAATCCTTTACCCAATTACCACCAATTATAACACCCTCACCTATATTACTTTTCTTAGCTATACCATCTGTAACCATAACCGTTGGTAATAAAGCAGTCCTAACATTGGTCAATCCATTATAATATTCTAAATCTATGTCATTATGACAGAAAATTATATCCATCTCTGTTAAGAAATTAAAGTACCAAATCTGCTCTGCAATAGAACTATCCTGCCAGTAATTCCAATAACTCTCCTGCATAACAGTAACTTTTTTACATACCCTACGATATTCCTCTAACAATGGAAAATTCATATACATCTGTCTTTTCTTAGGTAATATCATTACACCGACATCATATGTGTTATCAGATAGTGTATTAATTTTAAACAAAGGATGATGTGTAGCATCAGTTAGATACATCCATGCTGCATCAGTTCGCATGTTATTATACTCTTTTGGTATCTTACCCTCGAAACCACCTTCTGTAAAAAAACCTACTTTCATCCGTAAACCAGAGTTCCCATCTCGTACTTATCCATTTTTAATGCACTCTTTGAGTTATATGGAACTTTTAACCTGTTAAAATCCTCATTCTCTTCCATTCTGATATGTATATCATCATCATATATAAAAGTACGTTTGATTTCTCTTTCAGATATTAAATCTTCATTTGTTTTTTCACCAGGTCTCTTACCTATGATTTCAACATCATCTGAAATAAATTTAGCCAAATCCAACATATTAACACACTTCATCTTATATGATTTAACAAACCCACCACCATATTTCTGTGTATCACGAATAGTTCTGTTGATTAGATCAGCTGCATCTTCTTGTGTAAATATTAACCTGTTCATATCTGGATCAGTAAGTTTTAGTGGTTTACCCTCTTCTTTTAATTTCAACCAAAATGGTAATACTGAACCGTTACTGTGAGCCACATTGGCAAATCTAGTCAATGAGAATCTATTTTCACTTGTATTGGTGTTCATAAATACTTTTTCCATTATATACTTTGATGCACCATACACACTTTCGGATAAACATGCTTTATCTGTACTGACTCCAATGGTAGTCGTTACATTATTTATGATACTGGCCTCAACTACATTTAAACTACCCATAACATTTATATTACAACCGATGATTGGATTAGTTTCCATCAAATCAATGTGTTTCATAGCAGCTGCGTGGATTACAACCTCTGGTTTAACATCTTTAAATATTCTCATGAGTGATGATTTATCCTCTATGTTACCAACATAACACTTAACATTTGGGTGTTCTCTCCTTAACTCAGCTATTTTTTCCTCGTTTCTACTAATACTGATATACTCATTATTATTTTGTTTTATGAGAGCTCTACCAACGGTACCAGTTCCACCTGTTATAAGTACTTTCAATATTTTCCTCCAAATAGTTCTATTATTTTGAATTGCTCCACCATCCCCTTACCTTTTTTATTGCATTGAAAATTACTATGAAAAGCATCTAATGACTCTTTTTTAAAATAAGATTTATGACTTTGAGATTTAAACGCTTGTAATGATTTCCATTTTTCATAATATATACTTTCTATGTCTACAAACAAATTTGGTTGCCAACTGTTCAAAGAACTAAAGGTGTGATACTCTATTATACTGATAGGTGAGAACCTACATAGAGCAGCTCCAAACCCATTTACAAATCTATGTTCAAACATAGAATCCTCTTTGGTTGGAATGAATAAACCATCATAATCATGTTTCTTGATAAACTCATTTTCAATGTAATTAATCCAACCAGGCTCGGTACAATCTTCAAAGTAATCATACTTAGAATGGTGTACTTGAACATGGTCTGTTACACCAGGTTTCCAAAAATCCCAAACATTGTCAACTTCATCTCTTCTATTTAATTTATTGGTTTCATCATGCCTGAAAATAGTACCCATCATTCCAATTTCTACATCATCAGGATGTGGTGACAAACACAAAACTTTATTTAAATTTAAAAATTTCATATTGATTTAAAAAACCTATCCGTGTATATTTTTATACCTCTTCTTCTTAAATAATCTCTCAAATCTTCTGAGACATCATTCACATAACCTTCAATCTTACGATTATCTATACTATAAATAGTTTGAAAATTACTCTGATACAAATATATTTTTCCGTTTTCATACTTAAATTTTATTGAACGAGTTATTCCCTTTGTATCACACAATATCTTCCAATCTGACAGTATTGCTTCAATCATAGTTTTAAGTTCTTCTTCACTCAGTTTTTTTGGATACTGATTTTCTTTTATAACCTTGCATGGTAACCCAGCTGCTAGACAACCACTTGGTAAACTTTTATTGACAAGTGAGTTAGTTCCTATGACCACATCATTACCAATTGTTACATTAGGTAAAACTATACTTCTAGCAGGTAACCATACATTATCTCCTATCTTTACTGGCCCAAAATCTGATGGAAATCCTTGTGTTATATCTAACCAAGCACCATGAGTCCAAATCATTACATCAGCTCCGATACCACAGTTGTCTCCTATCTCCACGGATTCTGATGGATTGATAACAGTATTCTCAAATATACCAACTCCCTTACCAATCTTGACATTTGAATTAGGGCCATTACAACCACCTCTACCAACCTCAACACCATGCCACATGAATAACCAACTATGAGCTTCGAAGTTCCTACACTCTATGGTTACATTATCTCCTATTATACAGAACTCACCTAGTTTTATACTTTCACATTTTATGTTTACATTTTTACCAATTTTAACACTAGGATGTATATCTACGTGTTTTGCTTTTATGTTAGCCATCAAAGACATCCTTCCAATTATAAGTCTTGGATTGATTAAACATATTATAACAATTATGATGACTCATATCACTAGCTCTTTTATACCAATCATGTCTTAATCTACCACCGCTAACATCATCTGATTCTAACTCACCCTTTATGTATGATCTTTTCTTGGTATGTTTTCTGTTGTGAACCAGTAGTATATTTTTAATAACATATTGTGGTATTTTTCCTTGAAACATCTGTTGTAACTGTAACATGAAAGCTGTATCCTCATGTATAAAAAAAGATGATTTTGGTATGTTTACACCAGATTTAATTAGTTCCGATGACATTACCAACCCACACCCATTAAATTTATACTGATGGATAACTTTCACATCCAAATCCTCTACCTTATCATTGAAAGCATTCATCTCATCAATATTCATATTGTACCGTAGACTCCACCAATTTTCAGTATCACCATCTACAAATGGTTTATCTGTAAATTCAGTATGTTCAATCGGTAACCAGCTATCATCCCACATCTTACAAGTTCCAAAGAAAGAAACATACTTTGGAGTTTTTTCTTTTACTGAACTATGTAAATTATCTAATATTTGAAATGTCTGTCTAGGTATCAATGAATCACTTTCACCCCACATCAATATATCTGATTGAGTACAGTATTGGTTATTAAAATCTCTACGGTAGTCTGCTATTGTGTAGATATCCATTTCATTTCTAAATATTGTATAATTACAATTACTTAAATTTTCACGAACCATTTTATCAAATCTTTTATTAATTTCAGTCATTGTAGTTTTAGAAGTATCTAGCTTTTCTAAATCCTCGTTGATGTTAAAACAAAAATCTATTATAACATTTTCTCTATTTTTTACCTCATTAACAGCATTTTTAATACTTGTTAGATATTCCTCTATCATTTCAATTTCATACCATTGAACCAAACATCCAATAGCAATTTTATTTTTTAAATTCAAACCAACTCCCCATAGAAATGTTTATAAGTTTTTTCCATAAAATAATTAGTTAATTTATTCTCCTTGTTATTTGGTATAGCGTTATACTGATATATCCATCCACATTTGGTGAATAACATATCATCTGCTAGTATCTCTTTTCTATTCATATCATTCATATTAAACTCATAGGGTAATAACTTCATGTCTATTTTATTTCTATGAACCAACATATTAACTGGTGTTTGATCAGTACCATTGAAGAAAGTTTCTTGTAGTTTAACCAAATTATCTTGATATGTAAAGTAAAAATTTACAATATCTTGAAAAAATTGTTTATGTTTTTCGTTGACAATAATAAAACCACAATCAAAATATTTCTCCCATGGCATCATGTAACCATCAAAAATATACCTTGAATAATTTTCAATACCTCTGAGCACCCACTCCCAACTACCATCGAATTCAACACCACATAACTTTCCATCTGTCATCTCAAAGAAATTAGGACAATCAGGATGTACAATTGTATCTGCATCCACCATGAGAACCTGATTGTATTTGATCTCATTAGCTTCTAGTATATCGAACAGATAATATCTCTGCCAACATATACCCATTTTATTGTTATCCAATAATAACTCATCTAAAATAAACAACTCACAATCATTCTTATCACACCACTTCTTCCAACTATCTATCGAGTATTTATAAGCTGCTCTTCTACTACTAGCATATCTACCATCACCTTTAATGTCTACATCCATCATAAAAACTACATTTTTCATACTAACTCTCTTAGTTTGTTTTTAATAACATCTTTAATTTTATTATCTATCTCTGGTTTTATCTTTTTAAATCTCTCATCTGAAAAAACATAATGTCCACAGATTTTAATCAACTCCCTTTTATTATTAGCTGGTATAAAATCTTCATCAACCCACTTTTCCCACCTCTTGGAATCATAACAAATCTGATAATAATCTTCTATATCATTTCCCATCTCATCTAAATAACATAGTGTTTCTAACTGACCGAATTCTGGTGCTATGTTGATTGAGTCCAATCCCAAGTCAAACCTATCCTTATAGTCTTTAGGTGATAAATAATCACCATTATGTTCTTTTGATTTTTTACCAAACCTTCTACACATTCTAATCATTCTTTCTAATCTATTTGGATTAAAAGTACCTGTATTGATTTGTTTTCCTAAATCCAAACCAACACCTGATTGAACTACCACATACTCAATCTTTTCAAATATTTTAGAACTTAATTTACTTTCCAATGCACCGAGCAGTCTCTCTAAATCATTAACCTCAAATCTTTTAATAGATTCCTCTGTTCCAATTTCAAATAAAACATCTGAATTAAGTTCATGTATATATTTAATGAAGTTAATGGTTTCCATCAAACCATCTTCAAATTTTTGAAAATGTTTCCACGGATCAATATGTATTATATCAAAATATTTTGCATCGTGTAAATAAGACTCAAAACCATCATCAAATTTATAACCTTGGCCAATACCACCATGATCTCTTTCTATCGGAACTCTACCATTTACATAGTTTGCAAACTCACCTGTTGTCCAATCATTAACATAACCACCATTATAATCAACTTGTCGTCTTGATGGAATAAATCCAATATCACCATTAAACTCTATCACAGCATCAACCACATTCTTACTCATCGGGCCTATCCAATATTTCATAACGGAAATTCCTTTCTTGTATACATTTCAAATTGTTTCGACGCTTGTAATCTAGCCAACTTTTTACCAGTTTTTGATTCAACTAAACAATTAATAAAGTCATTTGAATTATGAACCATATTTGTTATATCAACAGGAGTACAATTATATACAAC
>Ga0181420_1001204_pt1 | contig 9873 bp, 13 predicted proteins | sample 43SPOviralmetaG_FD_130145 | JGI IMG/M metagenome (GOLD analysis project Ga0181420, IMG submission 130145) | Marine viral communities from the oligotrophic San Pedro Time Series (SPOT) site, San Pedro Channel, CA, USA - 43 SPOT_SRF_2013-05-22 | ecosystem: Environmental > Aquatic > Marine > Strait... | reverse complement strand
TATGACAGCTAAGTAGCCATCATCAGCACGATATCCTTTAATCTTGGCTATACAGTCCACTCGACCATGTATTTTGTAAGTGTCAGAATATAATTCTTGCTCAAGAAATATTACATCTTGAACCATCTCAAGATAGGGCAACATATTTACAAATAATCCATTTGCCAAAACACTGTCAGATTTATGAGATGATGGTATAGAACCAGTTTTAGAATCATACAGATGCTTGAACTCTGTCATAAAATATTCCTCAATCATTAGATGAACTTTCAATCCTCTGTCAGCACATCTTTTCATTTCAAAGTTAGCAACATCTTCACCCAATTCTTTTCGCCATTTTTCTAACCCACGATTTGGTCTAACATTAATAATGCTGGTAATACTTCTATAGCCAAGATTTTTCTTTTTAACAATCTCAGCAGTTGCTATCGTTTTCCACTTGTCTTTCTTATTCACTTAGACACTCCATAAGCTATTTTAAATGTTTCTAAGCTGGGGTTATCCAAGATATCATTATTTACACTTAAATATTCTAGCTCATGTATTTTATATTTAGACTTATCAGCTAAAAACATGTCGGTCAATACACTTGTTAAGATAAGTTTGTCTTCATGCAAATATACTTTTTTAACTTCTATAGATTCAGATATCATTTGGTTTTCCTTTCTTAGATTAATTCGTTTGGTTATTTTTTTAATTTGCAGTTGATGATATTTCTCGTGAAACTTTTTATATCCAAAATTAACTTCTGCACACATCTCACAATCTATATCTAAAACAAGATTACTATTTGTTTCATGTGAAACATTTTTTATCTTGTCTTTAGTGATTTCACCTCTGTGAGAAACTGTACCTAAATTGTTTAGAGATTCTTTCCAAAGATATTTATAGTCATCTAGTCTTTCTTTAAAGTAATGTGTTTTTTTAGTAATATCATAATCTGCAATCTCTATGTCTATGTCAAATTTATTGTAAAGACATTTTGGAATCTGCCCTAAGAAATCCTCATCAGGATATAATTCATCTTCATTTACTTCAACTGTTATAATTGCAAAATCATTTCCTAAATCTTTTACATCACTTGCAATCAAACCAAACTTAACTGCAAATGTGTCAGTCAAATAAACACTGTCTGCTCTACTTGGGTTTTCATTCCAGTTGCTTAGTTCATCATTGTATGTAGGCTTGATGCCCTCTCTGCTAATTTTCTTAGCAGAGAGAATATCAGTACCATGATATAAAATTATTTTATTTGTCATAATGTAAGATGTAAGTTGTAAAAATTTTCTTACCCACTCTCGTATCTTTAGACTCAATGTCAAAGTTATATCTAAGATTAAATATTACTGCTGACAATCTAGTTATTCTAAAAGTTTCAATAGCTTTCCAAGAAGTAATTGTTTTGTTTTTTAACAAGTATTTTAACACTTGTTCTTGCTGTGTTTTAGGATTAGTAACATTATACAATCCTTTAATCATTCTATCTTTTACCATTTTATTTTCCTCTTTTGTTTCCATAAAGATAATGCTATACCTATAGTATTAGTATTTCAAGTAATATTTACTTTTATTATGATTACTTTTAATATAAGATATACATAATGTTTCACATGAAACATAACTAAACATGGAGATATAAAGTATATGAATTTGAAAGAATACCTTGAAAAACAATCACTTAGTGTAAGTAAAGTAGCTAAAATGTTAGATGTTCCTGAGGTCACAGTTAATTCTTGGAAGTATGGTCAGAAGATTCCAACGAAGAAAAACATGGATAAGATTACAGAATTTACTAATCGAGAAGTGCAACCTAACGATTTTTATTAATGAGTTTTCAGGCATTATCTTGGGCAACTAAACAGAAAACAGATTGTGGTGGGAGTAAATTATTATTACTCATGCTTTCTAATTATGCTGATGATGAAAATAAATGTTACCCAAGTCTAAATCATTTGGCAATTATTTGTTGTTGCTCAGAGAGCAGTATACAAAGATATATAAAAAAGTTAGTTAAATCTAATTTGATAAAAGTATATAAGACTGGAAAAGGCATAAGAAAAAATAATAACTATGTCATTCAATGTCCAAAAAATGATGTAGTCAATATGACCACTAATACTAATATAACTAACGACAAGAAATTTGTCAGGCAGAAAGGTAGGAATAAAAACTTTATTGCTGGGTAATACTTTACATATTAATATTTTAAGTATAGTATTATGTTTTAACAGCGAGGATTAAAAAACAATGAATGATAAAATTGATGGTATTCATACAGCCAAAAGTTTGTATGATGGTTTGTGGGAACTTTATGAGGGTAAAACTTCCAAAAGATATTCAACAGGGTTTAAAGACTTAGACCCATTCATGAGATTGGTAAAACCTAGTTTTATATTAATGACTGGTACTCCTAATTGTGGGAAGTCATCATTAACTTATTCGATAATCATGAAAACTGCTAGAGAGTATGGTTTTAAATATATGATATTTTCTCCTGAACATTCTCTTGCGATAAATTTAAAAAGACTTATTGAGAAGTATGTGCAGAAACCTTTTGATATCATGTTTGAAAATAGATGCACGATTGATGAAGTTACTGAGGCAGTAGAATTTATTGAAAAACATTTTTTCTTTGTAGATAAAAAAGGTGATTCACCTGACATAGATTGGATATTGCAAAGAGCAAAATATTGTGTAGACAACTATCAGATTGATGGAATAGTCACAGACCCATACAACGAAATAAATCCAGCAAGGTCAAACCTAAGAGAAGATGAACACATCTCAGTTCTTATTAGCAAGATAAAAAGATTCAACCGAGAAACCAATACTATAACTTTCATGGTTGCTCACCCTACTAAGCAAATAAGAAACCCTGATGGATTGTTTGAAGTTAAGAGCCTTTATGATGTGTCGGGAAGTAGTCACTGGAATAATAAAACTGATTTGGGAGTTATTGTAACAAGAGATTTCGAAAGAGGTCAGACAAAAGTAAGAATAGCAAAAGTTAGAGAAGTTGGTGTTGGTGGCAACATTGGTGAAACCACATTGAGATTCAATATGAAAAGTATGTGTTACGATTCTTTGATGGATAATAAATTTTAGGAGAATGTATGCAAATAATAGAAAAAGATATAAATGATTTGATACCAGCAGAATATAATCCTAGAGAATTAACTGTTGGTCAGCACAAGAACATTAAAGAAAGCATTGAAAAGTTTGGTGTGGTAGACCCAATCATAGTCAATGTGAATAAAGAAAGAATGAATGTAGTCATTGGTGGTCATCAAAGATTATCAATCTGTAAAGAGTTGGGTCATCTTTATGTGCCTTGTATTGAGCTAGATTTGACTCTTGAAAAAGAAAAAGAGTTGAATGTCAGGTTAAACAAGAATGTCGGTCAATGGAATATCGAAGATTTAGCTAACAACTTTGATGTCAAGGATTTGAAAGATTGGGGGTTTGATTCTAAAGAACTTCATTTTGCAGACATAGAAAAAGAAATTAGCACAGACATAGAACCTAAAGAAACTAAGTACGAGCTAGTGATTCAGGTTGATAGTTATGAAGTGCAAGACAATCTATTTACAGAGTTTCTAAAAAGAGGGTTGATGTGTAGAAAGAAATAAAAAAAAGAGCAACCACTTGGCTACTCTTCTTCTTTCTTTATCTTTTTTGTCTTAGATTTTTTTATTCCTCAAACAATCCACCCAATCTACAATTTTCTGAAAAATGAAAGTGTAGAGTTCCATCATCTAGGTAGTATTTATCGAGATACCCAGCATCAGTCAATAATTTAAGATATCCTTTAGGTAGCTTGTATGCTTTCCTAAATCTCTCGTAACAGTCTTCAGGGTATTTATCATTTGGATAACTATCAAATGGTTTCTCTGTAGTAGAATAAAGACACCAATGACCTCTTTGTTCTTCACAAGTTTCATCTTCACAAGCAAATTCTAGTTTCTCCAAAAGTTGTTCTGTTGTTAGTTTCATATTTATATCCTCGTTTCTCGTTATATTTATAGGTCGTTTTATTAACCTATACCTATAGTATACCTTGTTTATACTTAAAGTATAGCTTTATTTCACTTTATTTTGTCTTGCTTTTTGTTTATTTTTACTCTATAAAAAGAGTATATATGCCAAAAATAGTAAAGAAAACAGATGAGATAGCAAAGATGGTTAAACAACTATCAGGGATTGGTATAACTCATGACATGATTTGTTCCATAGCTGGTATATCAAAACCTACCTTATACAAATACTATGATTCTGAATTAAAACTAGGCAAGGCATCATCAACAGCAACTATCGCTAATAATTTATATCGTATGGCAACAGGAACAGGTAGAGAGGCTTTAACTGCATCTATTTTTTGGCTTAAAACTCAAGCTGGTTGGAAAGAAACTGATGTTGTGGAGATAAACAATGTATCAGATGAAAAAGAACGATTCGAGAGTTTGCTCAAATCACTTCGACAAACTAAATCCATTAAATCAGATAGCAACGAATCTACTCATTGATTGGTACGATAAAGCAAGACCAACACAATTAGTAGAGGACACTAATGAATTTAATATACATTTATTCCTTGCTGGTCGTGGTTGGGGTAAAACCTTAACAGGTGCATACGACATTGTAGAATACTGTTTAAGAAATGATAATGTAGTTTGTGGTGTAGTCGCACCAACATATGGAGATTTAAAAAGAGTTGTATTTGCTGGTGATTCAGGTTTTATAAATATAATTGATAAAAGATTACTCAGTAACATTGGATATAATAAATCAGATAATGAAATACATTTCTATAATGGTTCAAAGATAATTGGATTCCCAGCAATAGAGCCTGACAGACTTCGTGGTGTTCAGTTTCATAGGGTTTGGTGTGATGAGTTAGCCTCTTGGAGATACACAGAAACATTCGATAACTTAATGATGGCATTAAGATTAGGTCAAAATCCTAAGTGCATTATTACCACAACACCTAGACCGACCAAGATAATAAAGACTCTTGCTAAAAGAAGTGATACCAAGTTAATCACAGGCTCAACATTTGAGAACATTGACAACCTTGCAGAATCATCTATCCAAATGTTAAAAGAAAGATATGAGGGTACTCGCATGGGTAGACAAGAACTCTATGCAGAAATCCTAGAAGATATTGAGGGTGCATTATTTAATTATAAAAACATTGAAGAAAATAGATTAACAAACTATCCAATAGACTTACAAAGAATTGTTGTTGCTATTGACCCAGCAGTTACCAGTAACGAGAACTCAGATGAAACAGGAATGATAGTTGCTGGTCGTGATATTAATAATCATTACTACATATTGCATGATGGTAGCCAAGTGAGTTCGCCTGATGTATGGGTTAAGAGAGCCATATCACTTTATAAACAATATGAATGTGATAGGATTGTAGCAGAGGTTAATAATGGTGGAGATTTGATTGAGAGATTATTAAGAACACAGAATCAATCAATTCCTTATACAAGTGTGAGAGCAAGTAGAGGAAAAATTGTTAGAGCCGAGCCGATATCAGCACTGTATGAGCAGAATCGGATTCACCATGTAGGAGTGTTCAAGGATTTAGAAGAACAGATGTGCCAGTTCACAGGAAATGGGGTACAATATCATGATGATAGGGTTGATGCCTTAGTTTGGGCGATAACATCACTACAGAATAGTGGTCAAGCAATATTTAAGATTAGTTAGGAGTTGTAATGGGTATATTTGATAAATTTTTTAAAGGAAGTATTCAGAAAAAAGAATCGCCAACAGTTATGATTAATCGACTAGAGGCATACATGGGTAAGTCTGCTAGAAGATATAAAGATTATGCCAAAGAGGGTTATCAAGACAATGCAATCGTACATAGATGTGTAAAATTAATTGCTGATTCAGCAAGTGCAGTAAAAATAAAAGTATTTGATGGCGATATTGAATTAGAAAACCATGAGCTAATATCTCTACTAGAAAGACCCAATCCCTTGCAAAGTGGTGGTGAATACTTTGCCTCATTATATTCTTACTTACTTATTTCAGGAAACTCATATCTTTTAAGAGATACAGAAAATGATACACCACCAAGAGAATTATATTTATTAAGACCTGACAGAATTAAAATTAAATCAAGTTCTTCAATGATTCCTGATTATTATTGCTACTTAGTAGATGGTCAAATTATTAAAGAATATCCTGTAGACCAAGACAATGGTCGTTCACAATTAAAACAAATTAAGTTATGGAATCCTTTAGATGACTTTTATGGATTAAGTCCAATATTGGCAAGTGCTTACAATATTGACCAACATAATCTTGCTGGTTTACATAATGTTGCATTATTAAAAAATGGTTGCACTCCAAGTGGTATGTTGAAGTTTGAGCCAAAAGATGAAACAGGAATGTCTGCTACTTTAACAGATGACCAAAGAGCAAGACTGTTAGAAGATTTAGAAATGAGATTTCAAGGTAGTTCAAATTCAGGCAGACCCATGTTGCTAGAGGGTAATTTTGAATATAAACAATTAGGATTAAACCCAAAAGACATGGACTTCTTAGAACTTCTTAACTTATCTGCAAGGGAAATAGCATTATGTTTCGGAGTTCCAGCACAATTAATTGGTATTCCTGAGGCTAATACTTACAGCAATATGGAAACTGCAAAATTAGCATTATATGAAGAAACAGTAATTCCTCTATTGACTAGAGTTCAATCTGACTTAAATGAGTTCTTATCGCCTCTTTATAATGGTGATATTAAAATTCAGTATGATTTAACTAGCATACCAGCAATGGCAGAAAAGACTAAACAAGTTTATCTCAATGTTTCACAAGCAGTACAGAATGGTATTATGACTCGTAATGAGGCAAGAGAGAAGTTAGGACTTGAAGAAATAGAGGGTGCTGATGAGCTATATATACCAAGTAATTTATTTCCTATTGGCGAAGTAGATGCCTCTAGTGTTCAGGATAATGACCAACCTGTAGATGCAGAGGGAAATGAAAAAGACTTTGAGTTAGCTTATGGTAAAAAAGAGGCAGTTGATGTCGATACCTTTACTACTGAAGAAGAGGCACAAGAAAGAGCCGAAGAAATAGGTTGTGTTGGTATTCATTCACATACAGAAGATGGTCAGACAGTTTATATGCCTTGTGAAACTCATGAGGAGTATGAATCTTTGTTAGCAGATAGTAAAGCATTAAGCGATTTGAAATTAGTGCCGACAGATACTATGGCTAACAATGCGAAAAGAGGATTAGAGTTAAGAAAAGAATTTAATCGTGGTGGCACACAAGTAGGAGTCACGAGAGCCAATCAGTTAGTTAATAAACAAAGACTATCTCCTGATACTGTTTTAAGAATGTATAGTTTCTTCAGTAGACACGAAGTAGATAAGCAAGGTCGTGGATTTAATTCAGGTTCTGAGGGATATCCAAGTGCTGGTAAAATAGCATGGTTGCTTTGGGGTGGTGATGCTGGTTTTAGTTGGTCAAAATCTAAAAGAAACCAAATAATGAAAGAAAGAGAAAGTAAAGCAGAATCAGATGCTTTAAAAGTAGGCGATATGGTTTCTTGGGATTCATCAGGTGGTAGAGCCAAAGGGAAAATAACAAGAATAGTTAGGTCAGGTAAACTAGCTGTACCTAAAACAAGTTTCACTTTAAATGCTACAGAAGAAAATCCAGCTTGTTTGATTAAGGTTTATCGTGGAGATGAGCCGACAGATACAATAGTTGGACATAGGTTTAAAACTTTAAGAAAGTTATAATGAAGTCAAAAACATTGGCTGAGAAGAAACATATGCAAAAAGTTGCAGAATTAGGTTGTATTGCTTGTCGAAAGCTCGGTTTCTATGATACACCAGCAGAACTGCATCATATTAAGAAAGGAATGATGGGTAAACGAGCATCTAACTATGAGGTCATACCTTTATGCCCACATCATCATAGAACATCAAATGAGTCTTATCATCAGAACCCTTTATGGTTTACAGAAACTTTTGGTACACAGACTGAACTCTTACAGGAAACTTTGGAATGGCTAAAATAAGAATAAATCGTAGAAAAGAATATAGACAAGCATTAAGAACTTATATCACCATGACTAGAGTCTTAATTAAGAAACTAGATAAATTCTTTGATAAATATAAACGATATGCTTTTAAAAATTATGCAGAACTCGGAGAGATACCTGATAAATATTATGATGACCATTGGCAAGATTTATATAAACTCTTAGAAATAAATTCTAAGAGAATTATCGAAGAATCATCAAGAACTATTAAAACATCTAAACTATTACAGAAAGCTGAAGATGAAGTAGCACAGGTCACTTATGATTATATAACTACTAACACAGCTCAGAATGTAACTTATATAACTGAAACTACAAGAAAGCAAATACAATCTGCTATTGCTTATTCTGTCAGCGAGGGATTTGGTCAAGATGATACTGCTAAACAAATTGCAAAGTCTACAGCATTTTCTTCAGGAAGAAGTAAAGTTATAGCAAGGACAGAAACTCATCAAGCATATAATTATGGTAATAACAAAATTGCTGGAAGATTAGCATTGAAGAAACCTAGAAAAGAATGGTTAAGTGCAGTAGATGAAAGAACGAGGTCATGGCACACTAGTATGAATGGCACTAACATTCCTATTGAAGATGATTTTCAAGTTTTTGCACCAAGTAAAACTGACCCAATACCACAACTGATGCAATATACAGGCGACATCAATGGTGGTGCTAGTAATGTTGTAAACTGTCGTTGCTTTACAATGTACTATGATGAAGATGATGTTATTGTAGATTAAAAAAAAAGAGCCATATTGCTATGACTCTTTCTTTTGGTTTTTTTATTTATTCCTCTAAAGTTTTCATCAAATTATTGAAATCTGTAACAGTTTGCAGTTTTGCAATATCCCATATGAGTGACATAGCTTTAGCAATCCTTATATTACTTGTTTCAGTTTTCATTTGTAAACTAAACAAATCTTTAGGTGTCATATCTTTTATAATATCCTGAGTTAAAGTTTTTCCACCTTTTTGTCTACATATTGCCCTTTTATCTGTTAAGTCTATTCTTAAATTCTTAACTATTCTTTTTATTTCTTTCATTTTATTATCCTCGTTTTATTGTTAATTGTGGAGTGAGTGCTTTACACCCACTCCGATTATTTATTTATTCTCTTTCAAATAGACCATGATTTCTGTTGTCACGATTTGAATTTTCCCAAGCATGTGAATATAATTTTTCCCATGATGTTCTCATTTTACCTAATGTTCCATCTTTCTTTACAACTGTTCCTACTATGAATAAATAATCTTTTTCTCTTGATACATATGTAATTTCAATAGTTACATCTTTATTCATGTTTGCATTACCAAAACCCAACCATATAAATCTGTCACCTACTTTACAATCTTCTCTTATTTCGTTTATATTTATTGTGTTTACTTTTTTCATTTATCTATCCTCGTTTTAAGTTTAATTTAGGAGTCTTTTTATCAACTCCATATATACAATTATATATACTTTAAGTATAAAGTAAAGTCTTTTTGAATAAATATAGACTTATTTTGCTAAATATGGTTAAAATACTCGTATATTTACTAACTTTTTGGGTGGTTAAATGGACAATAGTCAAATACAAGAGGATTTAGAGCAATTAAAAGAGATGATTACAGATGTACCCTGTGATTTTAAACAGCTAGATACAGAAGAAGATGGTACATTCGAGGGTTATGGCTCGGTATTTAACAACAAAGATTTAGGAAATGATGTCATTCGTAAGGGTGCATTTGCTAACACACTCAAATATAGAAAACCAAAACAAGTAAAATTATTATATCAACACAAAACAGAT
>Ga0181420_1001202_pt1 | contig 9895 bp, 12 predicted proteins | sample 43SPOviralmetaG_FD_130145 | JGI IMG/M metagenome (GOLD analysis project Ga0181420, IMG submission 130145) | Marine viral communities from the oligotrophic San Pedro Time Series (SPOT) site, San Pedro Channel, CA, USA - 43 SPOT_SRF_2013-05-22 | ecosystem: Environmental > Aquatic > Marine > Strait... | reverse complement strand
TTTAGTGTATAAATAAGGTTATATTATGAATAAAGTGAAATATTTAAACATACGATAAACATATATTAACATAAGGAGAATAATATGTCAGTTAGTACTCTACGCAAGTCCAATACGTTGGACAAACTTCTTGCACAAGTTCAATCAGAAAGTGCTCCCCAAGAAAAGAAATCCTATGTGGATGAAAGGTTGTGGAAACCAGAACTAGATAAATCTGGTACTGGACAAGCAGTCCTACGTTTCTTGCCTGCACCAGATGGTGAAGAACTTCCTTGGGTGAAAGTGTTTAAACACGCCTTCCAAGGCCCTACTGGTAAATGGTATATTGAGAACTCACTTACCACTATCGGTAAACAAGACCCTATGAGTGAACATAACTCACAGTTATGGAATACTGGTCTTGAAAGTGATAAAGAACTTGCAAGAAAGCAAAAGAGGAAGTTGGAATACTACTCAAATATCTATGTGGTATCCGACCCAAAACACCCAGAGAATGAAGGAAAAGTGTTTCTATTTCGTTATGGTAAGAAAATCTTTGATAAGATTATGGCTTCAATGCAACCAGAATTTGAAGACGAAACACCTATCAATCCTTTCGATTTCTGGGAAGGTGCGAACTTCAAATTGAAGATTCGCAAGGTTGATGGTTTCTGGAACTATGATAAATCAGAGTTCGATAGTGTGACTGCTCTTGCAGACAGTGATGAGAAACTTGATGGTATTTGGAAGAAGCAGTATTCACTGCAAGAATTCCTTGCACCAACCAACTTCAAATCATATGATGAGTTGAAGAAAAGGTTAGATGATGTTCTCTCTGGAACTGTTACTGCATCTGCTGCCTCTATGGTGGACGAAGATGTTGTGGAAACACCACAGTTCAAAACAGAACCACAACCAAACATTCCTAGTGTAGATGATGATGGTGATGACGATACAATGTCTTACTTTCAGAAACTTGCTAAGGAATAAGGGTGACTACTTAATAAGTCCGTCCATACCCACGGTAAGGTAAGGTGAAAGGGGGAGTAGAAATACTCTCCCTTTTTTTATTTGTATAAATACCCATGAGAGAGTGAGAGGTGCAAATAAATGATAGACCCAGTATCAGCAGTTGCTATGGCAACTGGTGCTTTCAATACCATAAAGGCTGGATTTGCCGCCGGCCGTGAAATAGAATCTATGGCAGGAGATTTGTCTCGCTGGATGGGTGCTGTTTCAGATATTAAAAAGGCAGATGAGTATAATAAAAAACCCCCTCTATTTAAGAAAATCTTTAACGCTGGTTCAGTAGAAGAAGAGGCTATGCAAATCTTTATGGCTAAGAAAAAAGCAGAAGATATGAGAGAACAACTCAAACAGATAATTTCTTTTTCAAGAGGCCCATCTGCTTGGGAAGAGCTCTTGCGTACTGAAGGGGATATTCGTAAGAAAAGGCAACAAGCAATTTATGACCAGCAAGAACGTAGACGTAAGGTTGTAGAAATAATTGCGATTATAGGTTTGATAATAGTTGTGTCTGTGTTTCTTTTAGGTATACTTTATCTTTGGATTAATAAACCTTAATCCATCTATTCCATTGTAGCTGATACCATAGCTGCATCATCTGTTAATTTTGTAGAAGTTAATGTTTGACTTTGAGAGTTTCCACTATTCTTGGTACTATTATCAATGTTGTTAATGACAGTTGTGGGTTTAGTTTTTAATTCATTCAATTGTTTTTGAAGTTCTGCAATTTCCTCTGCATCTTCTTCTCGACCTTTACCTTCTCTACCAAAGTAAACATTTTCTCCACCAGCAGACCGTTCAATTCTACCTTGTGCTTCTTTAATTGCAGATTCAATATTTGCTTGTTTCTCTGCATCTGTCTCTTCCATAATACCAAGTGCTTTTAGAACTGTAGATGCGCCTGGAATACTTGAAACAATTGCACCAACATCAATATCAAGAAGACCTTTAAACCATTCATAGATACCCTTTATTGCATCAACGACTAATTTACCAATTGAGAAACTTTCACCTTCTTGTCCGAAATCATCTGGACTGAAACCAAATAGACCCATCAACCAATTAACTGCAAGATTATATGGTGCAAGAATAATATCAATAAACTTAGTTACTGCTGTTCCTACATTACCATCTTCAGGCCATGAGAATAAATCTTTTACCCACTGAACTGCCATAGTAAATGCGCCTGTAACAGTGCTTAAAAAGTTAAATTCATTTTCTGGGTCACCCCATCCAAATATTCCCAATAACCAATTAACTGCCATATTAAATGGTGTGGTGATAAGGTCTATGAAACCACCTTCACCAACAAGGCCTGTCCACAAACTAGATAATGCTTTCACTGGGTCTGTAAATAGTTCTCCAAACCATGCAAATACTTTTTTACCAAAATCAAAGACTGCACCAATAGCATCACTAATCAAAGTCTGGAAACTAAAAGATTTAAGTGCTCCAGCTGCATTATCAAAACCAAATACACCTAACATCCATGCAACTGCACTTTTTAGTAAGTCAAGAGGCATACCAATAATTGAGTTAATAAGACCAGTGATACCACCTTCTATTGCACCTATCCACCCATCATCTTCATAACCTTTTATTGCACCTTTTACTGTATCCCATAATGTCATGAGTACTGTAACTGGTAAAAAGATTTTACCTAGAACTTTACCTACTGTTTTTGCAAATTTTACGATAGGTTCAAATCCTGCCATAAAACCTTTCATACTAGAAAGACCAGTTTTTATTGTTCCAAAAACATTTTTTACCTTTCCACCAAAATTCTTTACACCATCAACGATTTTAACAATTGGTCTTGTTGCTCTACCAAATGTTTTCTGCAAGTCTTCAAATACTGCAAGTCCTTTAAAACCTTTTATATCACTTACTTTAAATAGGTTCTTTACAGTGTCAAGAAAAGCATCAATAGTTTTTCCTAGTTTAGTTGCTTTAAACTTACCACCCAAACTATCAAAAAACTTTGCGATAGGACTGAACGCTTTTGATAATCCACCCTTCATTAATTTATCTAGAAACTTTACCTCTCTTGCGAGTTGGGAGAAAAATGAACTAATCATTGTAAATGCAGCTATACCAATACCAGCAAGAATACCAGCGATAGGATTATCAACAGCAGTTTTCAACATACCCAAAAGACCGTCTTTCATTGCAAAAATACCATCACGAATATCATGCCATATTACTCTTTCTGCTTCTTTATCCCTATCGTCTTGATTTTGTTGCTCTACTTCTTTTGCAGAGGTTTTGCTGTCAGCACTAAAAGAATCTTTTAAAGGTTTTGAAACAGCAGAGAACAACTTTTTAGTAACACCAACACCAGGCAGCATATTAATGCCTGCTTTCATTTGATTAAGAGGTGCTAGTAACTGGTCAGTAAAAGGTTTGAACTGGTCTTTCAGTTCATCCTTAATTACACCAGCAGCTGCTTTGTTACTCTCTTTTAATGCGTTGACTACGCCTGCGTTGTTATTTTCTGCCATTTATTTACTTCTTTGCAATTGCTTCTTTAGCATAGAAAGCTGCGACAATAGCTGCAACTGATACAAAGTATGTTGCGGCCATATCACCTAGTACTTTTCCTGCTGTGTCTAGTCCAATAAGATATGCAAGAACAACTGCAAATGGATACAGTAACATTCCAAATAATGCAAACCACGCCATCTTACGTTGGGCATCTGCCTTCATATCTTCATTTTCCATATCGCTACGTTTATCAGCGAGTTCTATCATTCTTTCTTCCATCATCATCTCCTCATCACTCACCACACCATCACCATCACGGTCTAGGTGTGCATATTTAGAATCTATCTCTAATTTTTTCGGTGACATTTATCTATTCCTTCTCTCTCTTTCCATACGTTCTTTTTGTTCTTTAACGTAGTTGGATAACATTGTTGCGTATATTTCCCTTTCCCACGGCATCATATTATCTAATTCTGTCAAACTATAATTATAATGTGTCATCATATTAAAGTTAATCTGAAAATACGCTCTCAGACTATCATGCGAAAGGGCTAGGCTAAAAAACTTTGCATCCCCTCAAGCACTATTTCATTCTCAACACCAGTATTTGGGTTGGTTACTTTTACAGTATGTTTTAATTTAGGCATAGTTGTAAAGAATTCTGTAACCTTTTGGAACTGGTCAGTTGTCATTTGTTCTATAAATTCTGTCAATTCTTTTTTATTCATTTCATCATATACTTCACTTTCATCAAAAATATTTACTAAACAATCTTGAATAATACCAAAAGTACCTTCCATAGAGTCTAGTTTTGTTATGTCATATCCCATGATTTGTTTCATAGTTGGATACTTCATTGACATACCAATTTTATCAGTAATCATAATATTGTTAGTATGTCCTTCTGTTTTGACAACATTAATGTCCTCAAGATTGACTGTAACTGGTACTTTCGTTTCTCCATCATCTGGACAAAGAACAGTTATTTCAACTGTTTCACCTACAGATTTTTGTCTAATCTGTAAAAACATATATTCAATATCAAAGGTTGGTAATCCTTCAAGTTTATCATCTATTTTACCAAAAGTGCAATTTCTAATAATATCTACGACTGCTTTTGCTTGTGCAGAAGTATCTTTACTTTCCATAGCCATCATCAAGATTTTTTGTTCTTTCACTAAGAACGGTCTATACTCAATTTTTTCCCCAGTTGATGGAATTTCCATCTCATAATTTGGGTTATTCAATACGGGCAACGCCATAATTTATTCTCCTATATTAATAATTAAAATAATCGCCTCAATACTTGTGGTACATTTATTTGGATATTTCTAAGAATAGAGTTCTTTAAAATATCTTGTAAAGTACTATCAAGATTCGCTTTTTGTGGTTCAGTTGCAATATTTCTCCAATATCTATATGCAAACTCAACCGACACTTTCTGGATTTGATTAGAGTTACCATGACCATATGCCTGTGCGGCTACAGTCTTAGGAAATACTTCTTCTAATTTACACCCATAAGTTCTTTCGTCTTGTTCATTCAATTGATATATTTCAACTGAACCAACATATTCCTTATAATAGTTAATATTATATGTATCTGGATTGTATGTAATCTTCTGCCACTCTTCAAAGAAATATCTTTCTGCAAGGTCAGAACCACAATAGAAAGTTGCTTCTACTGGTGCAAAGGTTTGTCCTTGAACTATTTCGTGGGGTGGGCCGTAGATATTACCATTCATTTGTGTTCTTAGGTTTCTGCCTGGAATAGATATTGAATCACAACGAAATGAAATACGTCTTGCAGTTTCACCATGTAGTTGTGACGTAACATTTCCTGCCATTGCAGAAGAACCAGCACCATCTGCTGAACCTTGTGTAACACCAGTTGGTAATAGAATAATAACTTCATATCGGTTTGCTTTTGCATAACCATCTCTGGATGCATTATGTCCTAAAAATGCATTTAAAGAACCAAATACTGCACCACCTAAAACATTTGAAAAGTTAAATCTTGACATTAAATCATCTTCCTAGAGTCTGCCCATACAGTTGAAGCAGATGCTTTCTTAAACCTTTGTACTGGTAACATAATCGCAGTTAAGTTATCTTCTGATTCTATCTTTAAACACATTGACCTTAAATACCCATACAAATATCGTTTAATAGTAGGTTTAGTTAATCTACTTCCTTCAACTGCACTCACACTTAATTCGTCTTGACCAGCGGCATCTAAAAGTCTTGCTCTCATTGCGTATGGTAGGTAGTGGAAGTTTAATCCATAGAACCCACCTTCTGCTGGTTTCAAGTACATTATAAGTGGAAATGTATCATAATATGGTAACTTCTTTGCACCTTTTGGTGCATAGATAAACATATTTAGGTGTTTTGGGATAGGTTGTTTGTTTAGTTTTCCAGAGCGCAAAAGTTCTGCCGTATTCGGAGTACCAAGTTCCTTAATACGGTTACGATACCATTGGTATGGTTCTGTTCCAGTTTTAATCTGTGCTGATATTTTATCGAAATAAGTTTCTTCTGCCATATAGTTATTTATATCATCAATTCAACTTCTGTTAAGATGATAAACTCCATATTCCTATCCTTGCAATACTCTATTGCGTGTTTCCATTTTGCATCATTTATTGCCCAAGTACGAACCTCATTGAGATACTTCTTAGTTTTTCTTTTGGGTTGTCTAGGGGGTTTGCATTGTGCTTTTGGTTTTACTTCTACTACCCATTTTTTAGAACCTTGTGGTGTTCTAACCTTTACATAAAAATCTGGGAAGTAACGGTGTATCTTACCATCTAACGGTGAACGGTAGGGAACAAAAAACTCTTCAGAACCCCACTCCAGTATCTTATCATTACGGTCACAATATACCATAAACTTTCTTTCCCACAAACTTCTATAAATAATGTTAGAAGGGTCACCCTTGTACTTTTTTGGGTATGTTGGTATGTATCTTCCACGGTATGCCATAATTATTCACCTAAATAGTATGTAACTAAGGATATTTATAAAGATGCTAAGAGGTTTTCTAAACGAGATAAAAAACACTGCAATTAACCACGCAACGAATAGAATTAACAATGTTATATCTGATGCGTTGGGTGGTGGTCGTGCGACTAATCCAGGCGGTAGAGGTGGAGTCGATAGAAGTGCATATGCATCAACTAATCCATTCTCTGGTGAAACCGTTGCATATCCAGAAGACTTGGGTTCTAACGACCAAGGACATTATATCATATTCAATATCAATGAACAATCTAATGCAAAGGTTAAGTTTAGTCAAGGTAGGAATGTATCTACGGCAGGAAAATATGGTTCAGACCTAAGTAATTTACAGCCTGGGGGGTTGTCTGGACAAAAAACAAGTGTTAGTGTTCCAACAAATGCAACTAAAAGACTTGCAAGTTCTATTATAATGTATATGCCGTCAACGGTAGGTGTACAACAAACTGCAAAATACGGTGAAGTAGAAATGGGTGTGATGGCGACAGCAGCCGCTAATCTATATAAAAAGAGTGGTGGTGGAGTATTTAATGCAGAATTTGGAAAATCAATATTAGCTGAGGGTGAAAAAATGCTGATGGAGGGTGGTGAAGTTGCCTTAAAAGCAGCCGCCGATACATTTGCGCCAGGCGCTAAAGCTGCAATTGAACTTGCATCTGGTAGAGTAACTAATAATAGACTTGAGATGGTGTTCCAAGGAACTAGTAGACGGGCATTTAGTTATTCATTTAAGATGATGCCTAAATCAGAAGCAGAAGCAGTTAATGTAGATAGAATTGCAAGAATGTTTAGATTTTATATGGCACCAAGTTTTGAGGGTGATATTAGTAGTTCTAGAACTATGATTGTTCCTGCTACTTTTGACATATCATACTACTATGCAGAGGGTAAAGAGAATACCTTTTTAAATAAAATATCTACTTGTGTGTTAGAAAGTGCTAATGTAACTTACGGTGGTGAACGAGTTCAATTCTTTAGACCACACAAAGAAGGTGGTGCTCCTCCAGTTGAAACAAATATTGAGTTACAGTTTAAAGAACTAGAACTCATCACAAGAGAAAAACTTGCGTTAGGATACTAATATGTCATACTTTGATATGTTCCCAAACATTTATTACAGTGCAAAAGGTGATGGTAAATTTACTATTATGAAAGACCTAATGGCTAGAGTTAAGATTATAGATTCTGTAAAAGATAATATTTTAGGATTTGATTACTATGATGTTAAAGATGGTGAAACACCAGAGATGATTGCACACAAATACTATGGTGATGTTAATCTGCACTGGACTTTATTTACTGTAAATGATATAGTTGATTACTATGAAGACTGGCCTATGAGTGTTCAGAGATTTGAACAGTTCGTTGCAGACAAATATGACAATCCACAAGCGGTACATCATTACGAGATTTCACAAACATCTGGAGATACTACAGAAACTATTGATGTTGGTATGAATACGACTGATTATCCAAGTGCGACTGCAATATCAAACTATCTATATGAGGACAAACTACAAGAGAAGAAAAGACAAATCAGACTTATACAAAGACAATACATTGATGGTTTTGTAAAAGAGTTTGAAAGAAAAATGAACGAGAGTAAATAATGGTTGCGAAGAATGAGTTGCAGTTCGCTGGCGAATTCTTAATTGAAGAATGTCAGATTGTTTCCACAACAGGCGAAGTATATGATATCAATAGTATCGTAGAAGAAATTAATGTCTTTGAAAACATATACACTGCGGCTATCAGTGGGGATATTGTTATTAAAGACACAACAAATATTGTTAAAAATATTCCTATCATTGGTGAAGAAAGATTAATATTAAAAATACAAACACCCCAAGCATCTCCAGAACCAGATACTACTATTGATTTTACTCTCTCACCACTAATCATCTATAAAATTAACTCACAATATCAGAGTGGTGAAACTGCACAAGTTCTTTCATTACAGTTTGGTTCATTAGAGGGTTTTAGAAATACAACTTGTAGAGTATCACAATCATATAGTGGTCAACCAAATGAAATTGTAGAGAAGATACTTAGAGATTCTAATTATCTCAGAAGTAAAAAGGCGTTCTATTACGAACCTACAGCAAATAATACAAAAATGATATTTCCAAATATCAGACCATTTAAGTGTATTAAACATTTATCAAATATCTCTAATTCCAGATTAAACAACTCTTCACCTTCATATCTTTTCTATGAAACTACCAAGGGGTTTCATTTTAGAACTTTTGATAGTATGTGTCGAGAAGACCCAAAGTTTTATTTTAAAGAAAATGTTGGTGGTCAATTAGATGAGAAGGGTGTTGGTAATGTGCAAAAAGAGTTAGATACTATAGTTGCATACCAGAGAGTATCATCAAAAGACACAGTTACCAATCTTAATAGTGGTATGATTAGTTCTAAATTAATTACCCATGATGTGTATAACAAAAGACTTGACTTATATAAATATGATTACCTAAGTAATTTTGATAAAGATATTCATCCAGATAATGGGGAGTCCACACCAATCGTTTCCAAATCAAAAGACCCAGATACATCTAAAGATTTAACAGAACACGAAGATACAAAGTTATTCGTGGTATCAACTGCATCTGGATATTCTTTTTCTGAAGGTGAAAATTATCCATATCAAGGTGATAATCTAAATCAAACACTTCAAAGAAAACTAGCACGAAAAAAACAATTCCAACACGGTTCTATTCTCAATGTAGAAATCAATGGTCAAACATTTATTCAAGCAGGAGATAAAATTAACCTTGAAATTGGTGCGATAAGTGCTATCACTGATGACAAAGAAGATAAACAACTAAGTGGTAATTATATCATTACACACCTTAGACACACCTTTACCAAATCACAACAACTTAAACACAAGATTAGTATGCAAATTGCAAAAGATTCTGGAAAGGGTGACCCATTACCATCATCTGGTATACCACAAAACAACCCATTCGGCCCAGATAGGAATAGTCCAAAATCTATTGATGTATCAGCAGGATATTCCGCTGGAAGTGACTATACAGTAGCATAAAGGAGAAAAGTAACAACAACTTATATCATGTTCAACAACTAGTTAAAGAGGGAATGAAATGACAAATAAAGCAAAACTGAAAATGAGAAAATTTACAAACCTACAGAGACAAGAGAGAAGGATTGAACCTATGAATGAAAAAGAAACTAAATACATAAAAGAGTTGTTACAAAGGATTAATAATGAAAACATTCCAACAAATTCAAGAGGGAGTTTACGACCCAAATATATTTAACGCAATCTTTCTTGCTGGTGGGCCAGGCAGTGGTAAGTCCTACGTTGTGAGGAAGACCACTGGTGGTCTGGGTATGAAGATTGTTAATTCAGATGATATCTA
>Ga0181420_1001201_pt1 | contig 9898 bp, 18 predicted proteins | sample 43SPOviralmetaG_FD_130145 | JGI IMG/M metagenome (GOLD analysis project Ga0181420, IMG submission 130145) | Marine viral communities from the oligotrophic San Pedro Time Series (SPOT) site, San Pedro Channel, CA, USA - 43 SPOT_SRF_2013-05-22 | ecosystem: Environmental > Aquatic > Marine > Strait... | reverse complement strand
TTGTTTTCATTGATGTAACAGAGATAGCTGATAAGCTATTAGGCATCATTGATCTTTATGCACTGCATGATGATGAAACAGAATCACACCTAGAGAGTGCACTTGAAATAGATGAAGCACTTCATCTTAAGCTACCAATAGTTATTGAAGCAGGTCATCTACCTACACAATACAGAAACGATTGGAAAGAATCAGATAAGAAACTAATTGACGGGAAGTGGTACAGAAGATTTAATTTTGAATTATGAAAACAAATAACTATATTTATACAAACAATAATAAAGTAATGAACTTTTTATTCACAGAAATAATAGCTGAGAAGTTAAGACTTAGACCTAACATAGAGTACATACGTAAGCTACAAAGGTTGGCTGATAAAAAAGATGAGATTGAATTGAAAGACTTTAGAAAAATGGCAAGAGCAATATCATTAGATAGCAAGGGCATCAACAGAAGTTTACTACATAAAGATTGTAGCTTTATAATTAAATACTTTGATGATCTTTATATACAATACCTAAACACTGATGAGTATTATGTTAAGTGTAATGGAGTGGTGTTCTTAACAACGACACTTGCAAATGCAGAAGAATACTTTTGGAACAATCAAGTAAAAGAAATAATTAAAACTAAATTAAATTAAGATGAGCAAAGTAAAAGAAAAATTTATAGAGATAAGAGAACAAGAAACAAGCGAGGGTAAGTATGATGAGGAGATAAGAAATGAACAACTAAAAATTAAATCAAATGAAAAAGAAAATATTTAATAAGTATGTGAAGAGTGTATGCAAGGCATACGAAATAGACACCGACTTACTATTCACTAAGGATAAAAGATCAGAGTGTGCAGACGCTAGGCATTTATTGTATTGGCTATGTGCAAATAGAGAAAGCCCAATTAAAATTACATACATACAAAAGTTTATGGATGACAATGGGTATAAGATCGATCATTCAAATGTAATCTATGGTGTTAAAAAGATCAATAGACATTTAGAGGATGACTTAGATATGAAAGACTTGGTTGAAGATATAAGGAAATGCACAAACTAAATGACATATTTAATCAAGCAAACACAGATGAGGTCAGTATAAATATTGATGGCTCAGGATATGATGCAAGGCTAAGACAAGGAATTAAAATAACTAAAGAAGAAAACAGTCATCACATATTCAATACTACCATAGGTGTTTTCTATCAAGAGATAAGTGAAGAACAATATCAAATGTTTTATGAGTACGGATGGGTAATAGGTGTACATAAGTTAGCGTTGATTAACTACAAAAGAAAACTAAAAGTTGTAGAAGATAAGATGCGTAACGAAGTAAACACAAGAAAGAATGATAAGCACATCAAGACACTTAAAAAAGCTAGATTAAGTTTACTTGAATCATATAGAAGAACATCACATAAATTAAATAAATTATTAATAACTTAAATTAAATCAAATGACAGCAACAAAATCAATATTCGCAACACTAAGTAGTATTGCAGTAAGAGATAAGATAGAACGCAAGGGACAACTTGACTACTTATCATGGGCTAATGCATGGGCTATGCTCAAAACAAAATATCCTAAAGCACAAAGGAAAGTATATGAGCATGATCACACAGGCTTAAACTATTTTACTGATGGCAACTATGCTTATGTAAAAGTAGGGATAGTAGTAGATGACATTGAGCATATAGACTACCTGCCTATAATGGATTACAGAAACAAATCAATTAAAATAGATAGCCTTACATCAATGGATGTAAACAAAACAATACAAAGGTCAACTGCAAAAGCAATAGCTATGCATGGACTTGGGCTAAGTCTATGGACAGGAGAAGATCTGCCCGAAGTAACGCCCATACCTACACAAAAGAAAACCATTGAACTAAATATCAATGATGATAATTGGGATAAGGTATTGAAATACATAGGAGCAAATAAAGAATTGGGATTAACAAAAATTGTGGATCAGTTACAAAGAAAATATAATGTAACACCTAAAGTAAAAACTGAAATTAAAAAACTAATCAAATGAAAAATCTAATTTTAATTATAACATTCTCAGTGTCATCAATGGTATATGCACAAGAACATGAAAAACCAAAAGGGTATGTTGATGATGACGGTAATATCGTATGGTATGGTGAAGGCGATGTATATCTTTACGAAGGAGACACCATAAGTATTTATGATACAACTTACTTTGACAATGGGAGTATAGAATATTTTACTGAAGGGAAAATGTTGGTTGATACACTTAAAAGTTTTTCAGGAGACATATTCTATTACAACCCTAACAATCAACTAGAGTACATTGCACATTTCAATCAAGGAGAATTGCTTGGACATACTATTTACGAACCATTAAAGCCTGAAGATAATGAGTAAGATAGCAACAAAGGACATCATTGAAATACTAAAGGATGATGCTAACTATTATGGAGATATAGGTAGGCAATACCTTAGCAACTCAGACATAGGAACACTACTAAAGAATCCTAAAATGTTTAGAGTGCCTCAAGAAGATAACAAAAACTTTGCTGAGGGTAGATACTTTCATCAGTTATTACTTGAGCCTGACAAAGCAATGCAGACTTTATGTGCTGACGTGTCATCACGTAACTCAAAAGCATACAAAGAATTTATTGCAGACAATAATGTACAAGTGGCATTACTATCTAAGGAGTGTGAGAACATATTACAAATTGTGAAAACAATCAGAGGCAACATTGACTTCTTTGATATGATAACACATGAGGGTAGTAGTTATGAACAACCTGCTGTTGATACTATCAAAGGTATGCTATGGAAAGGTAAGGCAGACATCATCACACCAACTAATGTTATTGATCTAAAGACCACCTCAAACATACAAGACTTTAGATGGTCGGCACGTAAGTACAACTATGATAGTCAGTGTTATATATACCAACAACTATTTGGTAAGCCACTAATATTTTTAGTAGTGGATAAGATAACACATCAGCTTGGAATGTATCAACCATCAGAAGAATTTGTGAGGGGTGGTGAGGAGAAAGTTGAAAGGGCTATTGAGGTTTACAATACATTCTTTGGGGACAATCCAACAGATGAATTAGATAATTACTATATCAACCAAACACTTTAAAATATACAGGAGTATTGGGTGGATGTCTCAACCATCCTGATACCTTGTGAACTAAATAATCTTGGGACAAATTAAATTTATATTATGGCAGAAGATAAAATTTTTGCAGATGGATTCTCATTTAAGAGAAGAGAAAACGCACCTGACTTTGTAGTAGGGCAGGTTAGTATTAAGGTTGAAGATGCAGGACCGTTCATTAAAAAGAACATGAAGAATGGTTGGATCAATCTCAACATTAATAAAGCACGTAGTGGTAATTTCTACGTAGAGCTAGACACTTGGGAGCCAAGTGAAAAGAAAGAGAAGGCAGTATCTAAATCAGATGATCTACCCTTCTAATAATTATCCTTGCATAAATCTAAGGGAGGGTGGTTCCTCCCTTTTTTATCGGTGTTAAGGTGTTAATTTTTTCTTTACACTACTCTCTATAGTGTTCTTATTTTTTTTATTTTTAATCCCCTTATATGAGAAAGAAAAATTAACATTATCAACACCCCCTCTGATTATCAATGAGTTACATATATAAAACCAACATAAAAACGACATCAACATGACACACTTAATAACAATATTCAAGTCCATAAAGGACACAAGCACCCCATTTTACAGGGATGCAGCAGATATATTAGATAGAATAAAAAACGGCACTAGCAAAGAATTAGTTAAGAACATTCGTAATGAGAACAATAAATCTGAAAGACAGGAACTAAAGAAGAAGTTACCTGCAGTTTGTTTCTCAGGTAAGTTCACTAAAAGAAATGATGCTTCACTACTTCAGCATAGTGGTTTGATATGCCTTGACTTTGATGGCTTTGAGAAGAAGAAAGATCTGCTTGAAGCAAAACAAAAGTATAGTGAGAATACATTTGTGTACTCAGTATTCTTATCGCCATCAGGTAATGGACTAAAGGTCCTAGTAAAAATACCAATAGATGAAACCAATCACACTAACTATTTCAATTCACTTAAAACATATTTCAATTCAGAATACTTTGATGAGACTTGTAAGAATGTATCAAGAGTATGCTATGAGAGTTATGATCCACTGATACACATCAATGACAACTCAAGTGTATGGGATAAGATCGAGGAGCCTGAGTACAAAGAAGTAATAAAACATAGAGACGTAGCCACCATACCCATAACAGATGAGAATAAGATAGTAGATATACTTGTTAAGTGGTGGGTAAAGAAGTTCCCAATGGAAGAGGGACAACGTAATCAAAATTGTTTTGTACTAGCTTCAGCGTTCAATGACTTTGGAATCAACAGAGAGTTAGCTAAGTACGTACTCAATCAGTATGCAACTAAAGACTTTAATCAACGTGAGATAATGAGAACCATTGACTCAGCATACTCAAACACTCAGAACTTTGGCACAAAGTATTATGAGGATGAAGAGAGAGTGAATACGATCAAGGTTAAACTCAAGCGTGGTATGTCAAAGAAAGAAGTAAGGGATGAGTTGAAGGACAAAGACATTGAGGATAATGTTATTGAGGCAGTATTGAACAGGGCTGAGGAAGATAATGATAAGATGACCTTTTGGACTAAGAATGACAAGGGCACAATCAAGATAGTCCACATACTATTCAAACTATTCTTGGAGGACAATGGCTTCTATAAGTATTGCCCTGAAGGTAGTAAGAACTATGTGTTTGTTAGAGTGGTTAACAATCTAATAGACCACACCTCAGAGAAGGAGATAAAAGATTTTATACTTGAACATCTCATTGAGCTAGATGATATAAGTATATACAATTACTTTGCTGACAACACTAGGTTCTTCAAGGATGAGTTCTTAACATTGCTCTCATCTATTGATGTGTATTTCATTGAGGATACCAAGCACACCTCATACTTGTACTACAGAAATTGTGCAGTAAAAATAACTAAGGACAAGGTAATACCATTAGACTATTTAGATTTGGGTGGGTACGTATGGAAAGATCATATCATTGATAGGAACTTTAGCATATGCAAATCAAATGACTGTGATTACAAAACATTTATCGGTAACATATGCAACAAGGATGAGAAGCGTGTCTTATCTATGGAATCAACGATAGGATATTTAATGCATGGGTATAAGAACCTTAGCTATTGTCCTGCAGTAATACTAAATGATGAAGCTATCTCTGATAACCCTGAGGGTGGCACAGGTAAAGGTCTGTTTATGAATGCATTACAGAAGATGAAGAAGGTAGTGGTGATTGATGGCAAGTCATTTGCTTTTGAAAAGAGTTTCGCATACCAACTTGTATCAGCAGACACTCAGATACTTTGCTTTGATGATGTGAAGAAACACTTTGACTTTGAGAGATTGTTCTCAGTAGTAACTGAGGGATTGACACTTGAGAAGAAGAACAAGGATGCTATCAAGATACCATTTGCTAAGTCTCCTAAGATTGCTATCACCACAAACTATACCATCAAGGGATCAGGCAATTCATTTGCAAGACGTAAGTGGGAGCTTGAGCTACATCAGTATTACTCCAAACACTTCACTCCTCTTGATGAGTTTAAGAAGTTAATGTTTGGGGATTGGGATGATGATGAGTGGTGTATCTTTGATAACTATATGATAGGGTGTTTGCAGTTCTATTTAGAGAAAGGATTTGTTAAGAGTGAACTTGTGAATGCTAACTTAAAAAATCTAATCAGAGACACAAGCAAAGACTTCTTAGAGTGGTGTGGTTTACTTGAGGGATACCCCTTCAATACTTTACTTACTCCCAACGCTAAGTCATACAAGCAGGACCTGTACTTGGAGTTCATTGAGGACTACCCTGACTATTCATCAAGAGGTAATATGAAGATCTCACGTACTGAATTTTATAGATGGTTAAATGATTATGGAAAGTACCACCATGGCGTTGAACCAAAGGACGGTAGAGACAAGCATGGTAAGTGGATAATATTTTTACGCATTCAAGACGTAGAAGAAACAGGAACATTAAAGATATGATAGAATACAGAGATTATCAGTTAGCTATTATAGAACTAGGCACATCTATAATAGAAGTACACAACTTCTTATACCTTGCTATGGAAGTAAGGACCGGAAAGACACTAACAAGTTTAGGGATTTGTGAACAACTTAATGTTGATAACGTATTGTTCTTAACCAAGAAGAAGGCGATCAGCTCAATCACATCTGACTTTGATATGTTATGCCCTGCAAACTTTGCATTGTTTACAATTAACTATGAGAGTATGCACAAGCTACCTGATATTAAGTGGGATGTGATCATATGTGATGAGTCACATAGTCTTGGTGCGTTTGCCAAGCCAAACAAAAGAGCTAAGGCAGTGAAGGAGATGATACAAAAATGCAATAGCAAAGTTATATTGATGTCGGGAACACCTACACCTGAGTCTTACTCACAGATGTACCATCAGGTGTATGGTATTCCTAACAATCCTTTCAAGCATTGCAAAAACTTTTACAAGTTTGCTCATGAGTATGTAAATGTAACTCAGAAAAAAATAAACGGTATGTTTATTAACGACTACTCTAAGGGACTTAAAACTATTCTAGGTAGTATGACACCATATACTATCCGTTTCACGCAGGAGAACGCAGGATTTAAGGTCAAGACTACAGAGAAAGTATTAGAGGTTGAGATGAAACCATATACTTATGACATGACTAAGAGATTGCAGAAGGACTTGGTGATCGAGGGCAAGAAGGAAATCATACTTGCTGACACTCCTGTCAAGCTAATGATGAAGTTACATCAGATGTTCTCAGGCACAGTGAAGTTTGAGTCCGGTAGTTCTATGGTGATGGACTATAGTAAGGCTGAGTTTATTAAGAAACATTTCAAGGGCAAGAAGATCGGTATCTTTTATAAGTTCACAGCAGAACTCAAGGCAATGAAGGATGTGTTTGGTGATGAGCTTACTACTGAGCTTGGTGAGTTTGAATCTACCAACAAGTCAATAGCCCTGCAGATTGTTAGTGGCAGGGAGGGATTGTCATTGCGACAGGCATCAGCACTTGTGTATTACAACATTGACTTTAGTGCTACGTCTTATTGGCAGAGCAGAGATCGGATGACCACCAAGGATAGATTAGTTAATGATGTGTATTGGATCTTTGCTAAGGGTGGTATTGAGAGTCAGATATATAAAGCGGTAACCAAGAAGAAAGATTATACCCTTTATCATTTCAAAAAGGATTTCGTATCTTTATAATAAATTAAATCAAATGAAAAAAGTAGGTAGCTTAGAAGTAACAAGATATGATTATGAACTAATAGATGGTGAACCAAAGATTGTAATCTCAATGGTAAAAGTTTTAGACGAACAAGGAGAGTATATTAAGTTTGCTAAACTAAAAGAGGTTGAGCCATACCTGTCTTTGTATAATGTTAAATTTAAAAATAAATAAAATGATTAAAGAAAATTTCACAAGTGTTAAGGAGCTGAGTAAAATCATAGGAACTCATAGCTATAAAGAAATAATTAAGACAGCTAGACGTATGGATGATGTGTATGCTCATCCCACACACAGAAGAGAGCTAGGTATATCTAAAGGAATATGTTTGATTTTTAATAAAAAAGATAGGCACGTAGACACAGCTTATCACAATAACTTTATTATTAATATATTAAAATATTTAAAGGGCATAGACCTAGACATTACAGATGTAGGAGATACCATAAGATGACCGAGCAGCAAATCCAATCTAAACGAATCAAACAACTTGAAGCTGAAGGATACTACGTTATCAAGTTAGTAAAGACTAACAAGAATGGAATCCCTGACATCATAGCCATACCAAAAGACTGTGATGTTTTATTCAGCGAAGTGAAGACACCTAAAGGTAGGGTGTCAAAGCTACAGGAGTATAGACTAAAAGAACTAAAAGACCATGGATGCAGAACAGAAATATATAGAGGAGCAACAGAATAACTTTGAGGTTGATATGCAATTCATTGATCAGCTAAAAGATTATGAGCTTCACTATTCATTGAACATAGCTAATCAAGTTGATGTCAATGCACCCTTGTTACCTGAGAAAGATGGATGGGCACAGAGGGTAGGTGGCGTAGTAAAACTTGATGAGCCTTTATACTTTGAGATCGAATACTTAAAACAACAGGGAGATGTCCCAATATACATAAGCATAGAGGAGATAGATGTGGATGACTATCTCGATTATATTAACTTAAATCAAATTTTATCAGATGAACGTATTTAAAATCACACACAGCCAACAACAACCAACAGGGTATGTAACCCATTACACTTTGATCCCTGCCGATAGCAAATCAGATGCTATAAGAAAAGTAAAGCCTGAGATTATTATTTCAGTTGAAGATCTTGGCGAGCAACGAGAGGACAAGTTTAAAGATTGGTGGGACATATGGAACAGCAAAGCAAAGAACAGTAAGAAGGCTATTCAAGAGGAGGTCAGTAAAATTAAATCGCCTTCCAAGAAGACACAGTAATAATGACACGCACTAAATTTAATTTCATAAATAAAAATGTAAAGCTAAAGTATTTAATACTATGCGTATTGGTTTCTATTGGAATTACTTTTGTGCTAACACCTAAAGACACAGACGTTAAGATAGAAGATAATAAAATTTCTATAAAAGAATATGAACTCTTAGAAGAAGAGGTTGAAATAATTAGAAGGGATGCCGGAGAGATACAATATAAATTGTATTTAACCGACAAAGAAAACCGAAGGATTAATAAAGAAAATAAAATATTTAATTCTATTTTAGCGGAGATAGAAAACACTGAGTGCGGATCCAAGCTGTTAAAAAAATCTTGGAGATATAGAAAATAATTATTACATTTATATGCTCATATATTTTTCTATTTATTTTAGCAAATAAAAGAGAGGGGGACATACGCCAATGCCCCCTTTTTTTTGTGTTATTTTTTTATTATATTTGTTTAGATGACTTATAAGTTTGAAGACATAGATAAGATTGTAGAGTTTTCTTCTTGGACAGACAAGCAAAAACTTGATGAGCTACTACGAATAGACTGTGCGTTGTATGCACATCTTGGTAGCGACTCCACTAAGGCAGAGAAGGATACAGTTAAGAGGATGTCTAAATCAATTTATAAAAGAATAAGAAAAGTAAATGAAACTCAAGGTCGCTTTTATATGGAGACCATGGACAAAATTCAATGAGTATATCTGCAGTAGAGCGAGAACGATTACGTCATATAAATATGATGATGAAGGAGCTGCATGAAACAAATAATCAAATCTACGAACACTTAATCGACAGAGAGTATGAGGACCTGAAGTCTGTGGTAAAAGAGCAGATTAAAAGCCTCCAAGTTTTATTAGATTCGTTACAAGATGAAATCATTTAGACCAAGGTTACAAGGAAAAAGACTAGAAGCCTTTGAACATTTAACCAAGAAAGAGAAAAGGATATTAGTAATAGGGGACTTACACGCACCGTTTATTCAAGAGGGTTACTTCGAGTTCTGTAAGCATATATATAATATATACAACTGCAACCACACAATATTTATTGGAGATATTATTGACAACCACTACTCAAGCTATCATGAGACAGACCCTAACGCTATGGGTGGAGGAGATGAGTTGAGTTCAGCCATCAGGAAGCTAAAGCCATGGAAAGAATCATTTAAGAAAGCAGATGTGATCATCGGTAACCATGATCGCATGATAATGAGACGAGCCTTCTCATCTGCCATACCTAAGCAATGGATCAAGTCATACAATGATGTGCTTGGTACTAAATGGAATTGGCAGGACAGGGTGGTGTATGA
>Ga0181420_1001196_pt1 | contig 9923 bp, 7 predicted proteins | sample 43SPOviralmetaG_FD_130145 | JGI IMG/M metagenome (GOLD analysis project Ga0181420, IMG submission 130145) | Marine viral communities from the oligotrophic San Pedro Time Series (SPOT) site, San Pedro Channel, CA, USA - 43 SPOT_SRF_2013-05-22 | ecosystem: Environmental > Aquatic > Marine > Strait... | reverse complement strand
GGTTTTTCTCATTCTCTGATTAAGAATTCAATTACTCTGGAAATGCTGCTCCAGTTGGTTGAACTACGAAATCTAAGACTATGAACTCAGCTGTTCTGGTTGGTTGTATGAATATCTGACCAACTAATTGGTTTCTATCCACAACATCTGGAGTATTATTACTATCGTCCATTACCACCCTAAACGCTGTTAGTCCTGAATTTGATTGTACTTGTTCTAAGTATGGATTCACAACATTCAAGAATCTATTTCTTGTTGCACTTGTATTTTGTTCAAATACTAAGAATCTTGAAGTAGATGCGATAAACTTTCTCAAGTTAATCAACAATCTTCTTACATTGATTCTATCTAATGCACTTGGTTTAGATTGTAATGTTTTTTGTCCAAACACGACCACACCTTGACCTGGGAAAGTTGCGATAGGATTAATACGATTTTCGTATAAACTATCTCTTTCTAAGTTGGTTAGTCTTGTTTGTGCTTCCAATACATCTGTTAATCCACCACGATTTAATCCTGCTGGTGCGAACCACTCTTGACCTATTGCGTCATTTTGTGAAAATACACCTGGTAGAACTACTGAAGGTGGAACCCAAGTTGGTTTGTTTTTAACACCATCTAAGATTTTTACCCAAGGGTAATATGTTCCAACATAGTTTGAATCTAATGCTTTTACATCATTGATTGCGTTATCAATTGAACGACCATATGATGACCCGTCCAAGATGAAGAAACAATCTGCTCTATCTTCAACCTTATCTATTGCGTGATTTGTTACAACTGAGTGTAATTCGTGAATTACACCTGGAAGTGCTAACATATTGATATCAAATTCGTCTGGATTTGATACCGCGTTAATTGCTCGTTTGAATGCGACTGAACCACTTGATAGTGAATTAGTCATATCAAACCCTTGTGAGTTTGCTGCTACAATATCTGTTCCGGTTTTCTTAGGTGCTGCTGGATTCATTCCATCAAATCCACCTTGGAAAGGAACTACGAACTTTCTTTGTTTAATATGTGAAAGTGCTAATGTAATCTTTTCACTTGCGTCAGAGAATGTTGAACCTAATGTAGATGCTTCGTCGTGTCCATCTGCGTTCTCCAAACTCATAGTTGTATTGTTTCCAACTCCTGCTCCAACCGCTGGTTTTCTCAAATATTGTTTATTTGTTTCATTTGCGAAATCAAAACCAAGATAAACATTTGAATCAAATGTTCCTCTTGAACCAGATTGATTAGTTACAAAACTCGCTATTGGTGCATTCGCTACTACCGTAGGGACATTTGGTCCTCCCATTGTTAATGTTGCTAAGGTTGGTGTTGTTAACTTACCGAATCCCATCGGAAGTAACTCACTTGATACATTTGCAAGGTCTTTCAATGTTGATGCTTCTAATGCTGTTGTTGAAGTATCTGTTCCAGTTATTCTAATATATTTAGATTGATTTGGATAATCTCCGTGATTTGTCAATTTACCTTGTGAGTCTATTGTTACAAATCTATCACCTACTTTTCTTGGTAGATAGTTTGGTGAATCTTCGTCAAAATTTAGATTTTGAAATGTTTCTAAGATTGTTCCGTCATCATTTTGACCTGGATTGTTAACTTGAACATCTAATGTAAATGTTCCGTAGTCTGAACCCGGTACATCTGATGCTGGTTTAATGTCACGAATACCAAGTTTAAATTTTGAATTCGTTAAATTTCCATCTGCTCTTGTTTTTACACTAAATAAATCTGTTCTTGCTCCACCAACTAATTGTGATTGAATTGCTGGTGTTACTGCTGCTGAGTAGTCTGCTAAAAATGAATCACTACCACTCGCTATACTCATACTGACATTTGCTCCAATAGTTGAAGAATATCCACTATTTGAATATAATCCTTTATTGTCAACTGCTAAGTATACTTTTTGTTTTGTTTCTTGTGGGTCTGAACTAAATACATTTCCGATATGGTTAGCTGAACCTGTATCGAATGAAATTGTATATGCGGTTGAAGTATTTGAACTATTTGTTAATGTTAATGATGCTTCTGCCCAAGTTGCTCCTGCTGTTAATACAACATCAGTTGACCCTGTAAAAAAACCTTCTGTTGATGAGTTAGGACCTTCACCTGCATTACCTCTTGAAGGTTTTAATACTGCTGCGATAAAGTGACCTGCTGAACCTGTTAAACCAAGTGCTACAAAGTCAGATTTATATCCGCCTAATCCTAATACACGAACTATTGTTACTGTTCCAGCACTTTGAAGATATTGCTTCGCTGTGAATGGAACATAAAAGTCTTGTGATTCTTTACCAAATATATCTTCAAACTCACCCATATTTCTGATAATTGTTGGAATAAATGCTGGACCTTCTTGTGTTGGTCCAATCAATGCTGCTCCAATTTCAGTAATACCTTGTGGTAAGAAAGATAAATCTTTTTCCCTGGTAAAGACTCCAGGACTTACTATTCTTTCTGCCATTTTTTTTCTCCCTAAAGATTGAAATTATTTACTATGAATAAGTATCAAAGTAAATTCTCAAAATTCATCTACAAGACCAATTATTTTACTGGTGTAAAGACACCTGTTTCTGGGTCAAGGTTTCCTGCCCCATACTTTTCATTCAGTTCTTGAACTAATGTAATCTCTTGATTTTGAACTTCTGAATATTGAGTTTCTAACCTCAATTTTTCATTTTCTAGTCTTTCAAGTTGTTGTTCTTGGTTGATACGAGCAACTTCCAATTTACCTAATGATAACTCGATATTAGAGTAATTTGTTCTTAGTTCTTGTAATGAATTTAATTCGCCTTGTGTGAATTTAATTTCTGTTGATTTTTTTGCCATTATAACTCCTTTATTTTACTTATATATAAATATAATCCTATTTGTTCAAACAATCACAATTTTCTTCTATTTTTTGAACCTTTTTCTGTAATTCTTTTATACTTTCTATCAACAACGGAACAATCTTTTCATATTTAACTGCTTTGTATCCCGTTCCCCTTGTTGTTACCAATTCTGGTAAAATCTCTTCAATTTCTTGTGCAATAACACCAACATCGTGTCCTTTATATGCGTCTTGTTTTTCATTCCAATCAAATGTGTAACCACCGATTTTATCCATCTTTTCTAATGTATTTTCAATAGGTGTAATGTTGTCTTTAAGTCTTCTATCTGATGAACCGAATGCAATAACATCACCACTTGCTTCTATTTGTGAACCCGATATATTTCCTATGAATTGTGCGTTACCAGCTGCTGCCATATCAATATCAAGAGCGGTAATGGCCGTTGAACCATCTGTTCCTGTGATTGTGAAGTTTTTATCAGCTGTTGCAACATTGAAAACCGCATCTCCAGTATTAGCGTTTGATAATTCTAATAATTTTACATTATCTCCATAAAAGTTAATCTGGTTTGCAGTTTCAAAATCTATTTTTGTTTGGTCATCTTCACCAATTTTTAAATCTTCTGCAAATATTGAAGTAATTGTTGTTTGGGCTGCTGTAATTGCTACATCGTTTGCATTTGCAGTAATTCCGTCTCCACCCACCACATTGATAGTTCTATTAGAGGCGATTGTACCACCACCCGTTAAACCATCTCCTGCTACAACACTTACGCCTCCGTGAGCAACGTGTTCATCTGCCACAAAATTGGCTAATGAGTCGTGGTCTATTGTTCCTTGAGTCGCTGTTGATAATGTTCCGTATATGTTTGTTGCGTTTACATTATTGGCTGCTTTTACATTTAAGAAAGAACCACTATTACTTGAACTCACACTACCAAGTGAGTCAATGTTAAATGTTGAACCAGTTACAAATACTGAACCTGTAAATTGGTGTGTATCGTCTTGTGTGTCTCCGAATATACTTGAACCACTTATTGCTGATGAAGTTAAATGAGTTACCGAAGAACTTACTATATAATTTTCTGCTATAATATCACCTTGTGCGGTAATATTTCCTGTTGTTGTGATTGTGGCGAAGTTAACATTTGCATTTGTTGCGACTGATTGTCCAATAGCGACATCATTGGCATTTACCGTAATACCTGTTCCGGCTCCTACTGCAAAAGTTCTATTAGATGCTATTGTTCCACCACCAGTTAAACCTGCTCCCGCTGTTAAAGTTACACTTGTGTGGTCAATATGTTCATTTGCTACAAAACCACTTAGGTCATCGTGTACAATTGCCGAATCGTCAGTTGCTACATCATTAGTGTTTACCGTAATACCTGTTCCGGCTCCTACTGTCAATGTCCTTGTGGATTCTATTGTTCCACCACCTGTTAAACCATCTCCTGCGGTAATTGTTACTCCACTATGGTCTATGTTTTCGTTAGCGACATATCCACTCAATGAATGAATATCAATTGTTCCTTGTGTTGCTGTTCCAACTACACCTAATAAACTTGAACCACTAATATTTGAACCTGTAATGTTTGCGAATAAAACATTAGAAGTTGTAGATACATCTTGTCCAATAGCGATGTCGTCTGCATTTGCAGTAACACCTGTTCCACCAATAACATTTAAAGTTCTGTTTGCTGCGATTGTACCACCACCGGTCATACCTGTTCCAGCAATTACACTTACTGATGTGTGGTCAATGTGTTCGTTTGCTACGAAGTTTGTAGTAGCGTCGTGGTCAACTTGTGCCGAACTACTAAATAAAGTATTACCTAATTCTGTTTCGGCTGTTGTTAATCGTGTTGAAATAGAAGATGAAACACTTGTTACATCTTTATTACCCATTTCTCCAATAACTACTTTACCGAATGAACCTGTTGTTACTGATGAACCAGTAATGTTATATGAAGTTTGTATTTCACCACCTAAAATTATGTTTGGGTTTGAGTCTGTTCCAATAATTACTGCATTGACTGCATTTGGACCAGATTTAAGAGTTAAACCACCAATAAGTTGAGTAAATCTACCGAATTCAGTTCCACCATCTTTAAGTATGATGTCTCCACCATCTCCATCAAGTGTAAGGTCTCCTGCTGTATCGATACCACCCGTTCCAACTTCAACTCTACCAAAAGAACCCGTTGATACTGACGAACCACTTATTTTACCTGTGTATTCAAATCCAGATGTAAAAGAACCACTAATGTCAGTAGCTATTTGTGCTGAACTTGATACTATACTCGTCCCCGTTAAGGGTAATTTAATTTGTTTTGCTTTTAAGTCTGCCATCTCTCTCTTGTTATAATTTTCCTACTTATAAATATCTAATTTCTTAATTTACTATGAATTAAACTTACCGAACCCAATAACTTCATCGTCCGATTCTAATTCATACCCTAAACCACTTGTATCTAATCTTAACTCTAAATTTGTTGATGTCTTTTGGACTATATCCAAAGCATCGTTCTCAATTAACATTCCATTAATAAAAAACATAAAATCTTGTTCTGTCGTTCCGGTTAAACCTGTTGGTGCAGAAGCAGTCACTGCTGTAAAACTTGAAGTTGCTGCACTCGTAAAACTTCCCGTATGAACAAATGATTTTCTAAGGTAATTGTTTTTATCTAAAGTACCCGTATCAGTAAAGTATGTTTTTATTGCGTTTTCACTTACCAATGACGTTACTTTTTCATCACTCAAACTTGTGTCATTTGATATCTCATTGACATTATATTCATTTAACTTAAATGAACCTGATGTTATTAAACTTCCAGTAACATTATGAATATCGGAAATATCATCACCAAATTTAGTTGAACCACTTTCAAATATTGTAAACGATTGAGTAACACTCGCTTCTATTTTTGCAGCATTTATTTGTCCACTCGTATTCATAGATGAAACAAAAATATTATCCATTACCTCTACACTACCTGTATGAGAAACCAATCCAGTTGAACTACTAATAAATCCATCACCTAGAGTTAAGTTACCAGTAGTAACGTTTCCAGAACTTATTACATTATTAAATGTAACATCAGAGTCGGTTTCAATCTCCTGTCCGACAAATAGACTAACATTTTGTGTACTTTTAGCTAAAAATTCTTCTGTTTCAAAAGATGCTCCATCTACGCTCCCAGAAATTCCCGTTCCAGCTTCTATTTTTAATGGATTATTAAATATTAGTTTAGGCATTATCTGTTCCTATGAATTAAATTTACCAATACTTAAAATCTCGTCATCACTTTCTAAAATATATCCGACACTTCCCGTATCAACGTGTAATTCTAATGAACTTCCCTTCTGTTGAATTCCTAATGCGTCGTGTTCCATATATTGTCCATTAATAAAAAATACAAAATCATTTTCTGATGTTGTTGTGTATCCCGTTGGTGCGGATGCAGTTAATGCTGTAAAACTCGCTGTTGTTGCAGCAGTTATACTTGCTGATGTCTTAAAAAAATTCTTTCTTAAATATGATGAAACGGTTGCTGTATTTTCATCAATATAAGTCTTTATTGCATTTTCCGTAACTAATGCAGTTGCACTTCCGTCTGTTAAACTTGTATCGTTTGATATTTCGTTTACACTATACCCATTTAAACTAAATGAACCAGATGTGTTTAAACTACCTGTAAAATTGTGTGTATCATCAATGGTATCTCCAAATTGTGTTGAACCACTTGAAAAAACTATTGAAGCGGAAGTAAATGATGTGTGGAATTCTTGTGCAGTTAGTGTTCCAGTAACTGTAGCATCACCCAATATAGTTAAATCCCCAGTAGTTGTGAAAGAACCAGTAATATCTACACTACCACTAATACCAGTTGAAGTATATTTTGTTGTTGATGTTCCTATTTGTAAATCACCGGTTGATGTGATACCACCAAATTGAACATCTGCGGTAGTTGCAACATCTTGTCCTATTGAAATTGTTTGTGTTACTGCAGTCGAACCATCAAACTCTACACCACTATTAGATAATGTAACACCTGTTCCTTGTGTAAAAGTTAATGGGTGTTCAACTGATATTCCAAATAAATCTTTAGTAGTTCCAAGGGTTCCTCCACCCGACAATGAAATATCTCCTGTTTCGTCCACCAATGTAGTGTCTACATCTTCTCTGATTATAAGTTTTTTATTTGTTAAGAACTTTTGAGTAGTTGTTTCACTATTAAATGTTTCTGGTAAAATATATCCATATAAATTAACACTAAATGTTGTTTTGATTAGTCGTTCACCATCAACTTCACTTGCGTCCGAAAAACTCTCAAGACGAGTTCTAAATCTCATTTTACCTGGTTCACCCCAATATGCACCATCAGAATAATTAATTTTTTCAACAATACGATTCATTTGGTCAATGTAAGAAGTCCAAATTATAAACTCGTAAGAAAGAGTTACATAGTCTGGCATAGCAACATTGTAATATTCTCTACCTGGTGTTAATCCTTTTTGAACACTAAATTTGTCATATCTGTTGTGGTGGGAATATTTTTTTTCAAATGAATAGAAGTTTCTTGGTTTGTTTGCGTCAAGTTTATCAATAGGTATATTATCATTTCGTTCCATACCTGTTCGTTTGAATACAATTAATGGTGTAATTATTTGCCTTTTCTTATCTCTTAGAAATCCTTGTTTAGAAATAGTAGTCCACCTCTCTGGTGATGCGTATATACAAGGAACTTTTACCTTTTCTTTATTGACTTCAACTTCTGGTTTGATTACTTCATTGAAGTAATACATAATAGCACTATCCATATCCATAATACCGACTGATATATTTTTTACATCATCTTTTACCGCTGGTGAATTACGACTTATTTGTTGTCCACGATTAAAAATCTTTCTTTGACTTCTTGGTATTGGTTTATTTCTTGCCATTATGAACCTCTATATTCCTCTAAGTTTGTGGTTGGCATTCTTGTTAAGTGTGCCGAAACTACAATTGAATGACTATTGTCTGGATTACCACCTATCAATTGATTTTCATTATAAGTATTGACCTCAAAATAACCTTCGTTCCATTGTAATATATCACCAATGTCTGGTTTTAAATTTACTTCCACTAAGTATGCTCTTTGAAATGAAAATGAAACATTTTGTTTGTTATCTGGTCCAAAGTCTGTATATTGGAAATCAAAATCTTCGGCATCAACAATACAAGGTAATTTTACACCTTGTTTATAAACTTTACCCTCTGATGCTTCTCCATACATATTGGTGTCGGTTTCATAAACTGATGTTCTGTAAAGAATTACATACTGGTCAATTATCCCACAATCATCAATGTTTGGTTCACCTAAAAGTTCTCTGTTGAACTTTTCTATGGTTGCTAAATCTTTTGCTCCATAATATCGCTGTGCCATTTAGTTATCCTATGTAAAGTGGATATGGAACTTTCTTTAAAGTTTCCTGTTGTGATTCGGATTCTTCTTTTTGAGCTTCCATAAGTGCTTTACGACTTGTTTGTTCTAAGTTTTCTCTCAATTGTTCTACTAATTGTTCTTTTTCTGCAGTTGCTTCGGCTCTCAATGTATCTCCATCTAGTGAAACATCTGCATTTGGAATTGGAATAGTTCCATATTTAGAACGAATGATTCCTAATAACTCTTTTGATAACGCCAATCCATATTTTCTTATCCATTGTTTTCCTACATCATTAATGTTTGAATAAGTCATAAAGTCATATTTTACATTTGAATAATCTGATACGACATCTGATGAACCACTATAACGAGTTCTTAGTGGGTTGTCTCTATCGGATGTTTTGATATATTCTATCCACAATTTACCTGCTTCAGTTGGAACTGGAAATACTCTTAATTGATTATTACGAAGTTCAAATGAATAAGCAGATTTTCTAATCTGGTCATTAAATTCAATGGCCTGTATTCTTAATAAATCTGCATAGATTGGTTGTAATACGAAAGTAATTGCTGGTGATTGATTTCCAAAACCAAATCCGTCCAACATATTGTATGTTCCGAATCCTGTTGATGCGTATGGGTCAAAGTATCTTGTAACTGCTGGTCTTGCTTCATAGTGAACTCTTTTAACTTCAATTGAAGCTCCAGATTCACTTGCTTCACCTACTAAATTATTTAAGTCATAAATTTGACTTCCAGAATCAACTGAAATCGCTGTTCTTTTTATATCAGTTGTTCCACCTACTAATGCCTCTGAACCATAGTCTTCTGCTATGAATATATTTTCAGATAAAGTAGGTTTTACTCGTTTATGAGTAAAGTTTGAACCGGTGGCTTGTCCTCTTAAATGTAATAAGTTATCACGAATGTTAAATTGATTGACTTGTGCACTATATTCTGATACACTTTCTTCCAAACAAGCATAAAATTGAGTATCTTGTAGTTCTATATCTACGATTGGATATCCAAGTCTTTTTGCACACCAAGTTGCGAACTTAGGTGCGTCTGCTTGAAAGGTGGTGTCACTATCGTATAACCCAAAAGGTGTCGTTCCGTCTACTGCGGAACCACTTCCTGGCCATATTGCTTCTTGAGCCATTAAAATCTCCTATTAATAGTCTATTTGTATATACATTAATAAATATCAATAATTAAACTTTTGTATAAAAAAACCCCCTATAAAAATAGGGGGCCTTTTTCTTCTAATTGTAATTAGTTTCAGGACTAATTAAAATTATGATTCATCTACCCAAGTTCCACGAATATCGTGAATCAACCAGCCATCTGCTGATAATCCAACTAAGTGAACATAGTCGTATTGTTTTTGTGTAGCTTTGGTGTTGATAATATCTTTATTATCTGTTCCTGCTGCACCTGCGATATCGACTAAGAACTTATCGTTTGCATTTGGTGAAATTGTTAATAGTGCACCGCCATCTGCTGCGATGTTAACGATGATGAAAGAAGCACCAACTACCACTGCTGGTAATGTTAGTGTCTGAGCATCAGCTGATACTGTACAATATTTTCCAACTTGTACACTATCATCAGCGATTGCGATAGTTCCAGTAGTGTGTACTGAGGCTCCG
>Ga0181420_1001194_pt1 | contig 9949 bp, 6 predicted proteins | sample 43SPOviralmetaG_FD_130145 | JGI IMG/M metagenome (GOLD analysis project Ga0181420, IMG submission 130145) | Marine viral communities from the oligotrophic San Pedro Time Series (SPOT) site, San Pedro Channel, CA, USA - 43 SPOT_SRF_2013-05-22 | ecosystem: Environmental > Aquatic > Marine > Strait... | reverse complement strand
GATTTAATAGCATCTTTATCTAAAGCCAAATAAACTTTTTTAACTTCAGATGTAACTAATTTTTGCATTAGTTTTTTTGATATATTTTTACCAAATAATGGTATAGCATTTCGTTTTATAGCAATAGCATCGAATGCACCTTCACATAATACAATAGGAATATTCCAATTTATCATATTTTCAAACCCTATAATATTTTTATCCGAAGAGGGTGCATCATATTTTCTTGATGGTTCTTTTTCAAATGAACGGGCTACAAAATAATCAAGCTGACCATCAGCACTATAAGTAGGTATAATAATTTTATTAGCATATCTACCTTTTTCACAATATCCTATTTTATATTTTAAGACATCCATAGTAGTTATTCCTCTTTTTTTAAGATAAGCTAAGGCATGTCTAGCATGTATATCAGATTTAGTAAGATTGTATAATGATTTATATTCTGGTGGTAATTCAACTTTAGTATTTGAAACTACTATATCATATTTTTCTGTAGTTCCTAATATATCTTTTAATTGGGTACGTTTATTAGTAGATACTTTTAATGCTTTAAATAAACCAAATAAAGTTTTACCTTTTTTATCGCACACCCAACAATGCCATAAATTTTCTTTCTTTTTATTAGGAATTAAATTTATTTCTAATTTTGGATTTTTGTGATGACAAAAAGCACAATGAAAGGCATGATTGCCCCTTGCTGTAGGGTTACTTTTACCTAGAACGGATTCTACTAACCCAAGTAATATTTGGTTTACCATTAAAAAACTTCAGTTTACAACTAAGATACGTTAGATATTTGGATTTACCAAATCTTTTCTAAAGAACTTACCAAGTATGTTATCATTTATATATTCTTCACTTTCTAATACTCGTTTTTTAAACAAATATCTAGTTTCTAAATAAGTTAAATGTTTTTTATTAAATGCAAATTTTAAAATTGTTCTTTTAAAATCATCATGTTTATTTTCTTTTAGTAAGGTTTTAATTTTTTGGTGACTGCCATAATAGGTTTTCCAATCACTTTCTACTATAACTTTACGTTTACGTTTATATCCTTTTAATGGTGGTAATGTTTTATTAAATTGTAAAACTTTCTTACCTAAATATTTTTCATTAGTTGGAATATAACAAACCTCATATACAAACCCAAATGTGTTTTCGGGCATGTCTTCTATAGAATTTATTGGTTTTAATGTAAAACTTCTTTTGTGCTCTTTATATAACCACATTTATTTATCAAATCTTATTATGAAAGTAGTATTATTATTATTTGTTAGAGGAATTGGTTGACCTAATTTACCTACTAATAATAATTCATTAGCTTCATTATATAACCCTACAGTAGTAGCATAAGGTTTAAAATCAGAACCTGTAGCAAAATTTCTCAGTGAACCAGATTCATCGGTTGTGATTGTAGGATTTTGTGAATAATTAAATTCATTATCTGTAATTTTACAGACAATTTCGTTTTCAAATATTCTATATTCGTTTTTAAGTTTTAATCTATTTGGAGTTACTGATATAGTCATCTGTTAAATACTTACTGTTTTTTCAATTAATCCTTGGTTTAATAATACAAAATCTCCACCTTCATTTCTTAGCCAAAAAGTACCATCACCTACAAGTTCATATGCTTTTGCACCATTTATCTGGTAGTAAATTAACCCAGTGTCACCCTGATAATACGTAATAAGTCTGTCGTCTCCACGGATTGTTAATAAAGTTTCAGGGTTTACTGATTCAGGTGTTTCTAAAGGATATAAAGAGTTTAAATATTGTTTTTGTCCTAATAAAATTGTAGAGAGTTCAGTACCACATGTTTCAAAGCCTATTATATTACCTGTACTTAATATTATATTTCTTCCACCTTTTCCTCCAATATCTATAGGAAATCTTCCTGAAAGATTTGTTCCATCACCAGTAAATTTATTATCTTTATAAGTAATTATTTCATTACTAATAAGTTGTTTATTTCTTTTACATGCTTCTTCTTGTGTAGAAAAAGGTCCTACTCCATTATAAACTAAATGTGAGGGTAAGTTACAATCTTTAAATTCTAAAATAAAGCCTTGACTATTAACTGTTATAAATTTATTATTAGCTGTAAGTATATAGTTTATATTGTTACTATATATAGGTTTAGTTAATGTTTCAGCATCCTGTAAAGTATTATATAGATATCCCCCAAATTGGAAATATGTTTTTTCTTTTGGATTTATTCTACTATTAGCACAAACTCCTTCTTCAGTAGTTAAAGCAGCCGAACCAAACCTTATAGTAGGTGTGAGAGTTCTGTCATTAAAATCAGTATTTTCTGTTATTTCAAGTGGTGTTTGGATTAGTGAGAAAGTTGAAGTAGAATTACTTCCTTCCTCTGGTATATCTAATTGTCTTACTACAAAAGTTACTCCTTCATCTGGAGGGAATGTTGAACTATTATCATTTTCATTAGTAGGAGCTCCAAATCCAGACCCTGTTGTAAAGATTAAATTATTATCTCCAGTTCCAACTCTTAAAATTTGATTACCATTACTACTTCTTGCACCTCCTTTAATAGTTACTACTAAATCAGGGGATTTTCCTTTAGATACATAACTTCCTGTAACAGGTGATCCTACATAATCATAAGTAAAAGTGCTAAGAGCATCTACTATAGTATCACTATTACCTCTTAAACTCCTAATTTGAACTTCCATTGGAGAAGATAATGTATTAGTAAATTTTAAAGTAACATCACCTTTTATAAAATCAGGACCTATTTCGTCATAAGTATAAGATAATAAAGATGAGTTTTTAGATTGGGGACCACTACATGAGGTAAAAGCTCTAAAAAGTATTGTACCACTTACTATAGATGATGTAATAGGTACTAAAGTACCACCCGCAATTGAGCTACTAAAGTTTTCAGTAGAAGTAAATAATGATGAAGTACTTACTGAGGCTGTTATGCTTGTAGCGGCATTTAAAGAAGAGTTTTTAAGATAATTTAAATTAAAATATCCTCTTTGTGAACCTGTACTTAAACTGGTTAGTATAGGGGATAAACATGTATTGAATCCCTCTTCACATGTTTCAGGGTCTAATATTCTATTAAAATATTCTTGTTCATTTAGTGAAGCAGAAAAAGGGGATTGAAGTAAATCTACTTGATATACGGATCCGGCCCCTACTATACTACCTGAATTAGGTCCTGTGTTAAAGGATTGGTTTATATTGTTTATTATTTTAAATCCTGTTTTAGCCATAAATTACATTATCTATAAAGTATTTTCCTATTGCTATTGCTCTATTATCTAGATCTAGCTGAATTGAACCTGTATTAAAAACATTAATTTGTCCACCCATATTACTATGTTGTGTACAGTAATAATATAAAACATCTGGTGCATCATGAGGTAAGGTTATAGTTAATAACCCATCTGAACCCGCTGTGCCAGAATAAACTACTCCATTATTAGATCCAGTATACTCTGTTCCACCAGCATGAGTGCCATTTTCTGTAGTAGATAATCTTATAGGATGTCCACTAGTAGTTCCACTAGATTGTCCTAGGGTTGAAATAATTCCTCTTCTTAATGTTAATGTAGGTTGTCTTTCACCATCTATATTATACTTATTTCCTTCACCACTATAGGATTGTACGGTTACTGCATATGAACTACTTGCAAAAGCAGGAGATATTACAGGTGAAGTAAATAGATAATATATTCTATTTACGTCATTTACAAATTCTAATTTTCTTGTAAATAATTCGCCCGCATTAATACCAGTAGGTAAAGACATTTCTGCATCTTCATCCTTATGAATAATCATTATATAAAATAAATCATCATTCATTGCTTGACTACCTGCATATATAGTATGATTGTTATGAGTATAAGGTGATAGATTTGATCTTGGACTTAATGGATCATCATTATAAAAACTAGCACTAGTATAAGAATAGACATCTAAAAATGATATTTGGTCTATATCTGCGGCCATCATAAATGCTTTATCAGTTCTTTGTGTTAAATATTTTGCATTAGTACCACCAAATATACTAGCAGATATGGATCCACTAAATATTTTTCCATTAGTATACTCAACACTACTTCCTGATATTGTATTTAGTATATTTCCATAAGGATAGGTTTCTCTAAATAGTTCCCTATTAGGACCTAAATAACTTCCTGTATTACCAAATATAATATCTGTAAATTCATCATTTCTTGCTATAAAATTAGACCCGCTTCCAAGGCTACCTGTTGTTATTAATGTTGCTACACTGCCCGTAAAATTATCCCTAATATCATTTAGTGGAATTTGTCTAACAAATTTAAAATTAATATTAGATTGTGTTACTTCTGTATTAACCTTACTAGCTGTTATACTTAAAGTTTTTAAACTATGGCTAGTACCAAACATTAAGGATACATCTAAATTATCACTAAAATCATCTAGTCTACCACTACCTGTTATAATAACTGAATTAGTAATTTCATTTCCTGTAACATTAGCGGCAGCTCCAGATATATCACTAGATCCACTAAATTCTCTTCTTACATAAAAATTATCATTTGAACCTGTAATTACATCTATTAATAAATCATCGTTTGTATTCCAAACATAACTACCAGTAGCACTTCCTGAGGTGTCAATTTGTGTTGGGGTTTCACTACCAGATTTAATTCTTACTGATACCCATTCTGAACCTGTATATGTATAAAAGTTTAGTCTTCTTACTGCATTACTACCTGTAGTGTCTTCACAGAATGATTGGCTCGCTTCCCATGCTCTAGAATAGAAATCTATACTAGATGATAATTCTATTATACTAGAGGCTGTATAAGAATGAGAGTATGAGGCTGTATGGAACGTTCCTGTTCCTTCATTTAATATAGAAGCTGATACTAGACTACCACTATCTGCTCCTTGTATTATTATACTAGCTGTTCCTCCATTTGTTAAATCACCACTTAATTCTATTGTTTTTGTACCTGCACTTGAGGCAGTAATCATATATTCAGTAATAGGAGTAGAAGCAGTTATATTATAAGGGGTAATACCTCCTTGTAAGTTTGATATTACTAAAGAACTACTTTCACTACTACTGTAGTTTATAGATGCCGTATAGTTTAATATAGAGGGGGACAATACATCAAAATCATAACTATATGTTGCTGAATTTGCATCAAATATATTTAAAGTATAACTACCTGAAGGGGTATTAAATGCTTCTATTGAACTAGTAGTATATGTTCCTCCACTACCACTCCAACTCCATGTTAAAGGTAATCTACCTCCAGATATTTCTTTATTTATTAATAATTGAATATTACCATCAGAAGCTCCAAATTTTGAATTGTTAAGAATTGAATAACTTGCCGTTACATATTGTATTTTTTCAACAGTGGCTACTGATTCTGATGTACAGTTACCAGCATCTTTTAAAAATACAGTATAAGGTCCTTGTGCTAGGTTTGAAAACGTACTAGGTAATTCTACAGAGTTTGAAAATGACGCAGTTAACGATGCTGATATAGGGGTTTCACCACTGGCGCTCATTATAATTTTTCCATCCGAACTTGCATTGTAAGATACTTCTGATGTAAATATTTTTGCTGCTATAGGTTCAAAACTACTATCAAAAGAATGAGTATAAGTATTGTTTACACCATCTGTTACTGTAAGAATTAGTGATTTTGTTGGGAATAAAGACGCTGTTATAAGCGGTTGATAAAGATTAGTTATTGGTGTGGAACTAGTTAATTCATTAGTAGCATTAAAAGAATAACTATAAGGAGGTATTCCTTGATCTATTGAAAATGTTAAGGAAGCACTATTATTTGATCCAAAACAAGATTGTGTTAAAGAATTTATACTAGCAGTTAAAGGTAATTGAGTTAATGTTAAAAATACAGATGCAGTATTACTTACAATATCTAAATTATTCTTAATAGAATAATCAATTTTATATTTTCCTGGGATTGAACCTGAAAGATTAGGGGTAATTACTAAATCTCCTGAGGCACTTACAGTTACATCAGGGAATGATGATGTTGGATCTGTTATTAATTGTACAGATGATGGGTTTATTGTTAAACAATCATCAAAATCATTTTGTAGAATATTAATAACTTTAGATTCCTGAGTGTTAAGGAATATAGAATAGTCATTTCTGGCTACTGGGTTGGTTTCTACTACACATAAATAATCTATATTTGTAATTACAGCTATACCATGAGAATAAAAAACATTTCCTACATGTACTCTTGAACCAGAATCAAAATATCCATCTGTTAAATCATTATATTCATCTCCATTATATTTAACATTTAAATTTTCATAATCCCATAAATTTCCTTCTCCATCATCTTTAATTATATATTGTGAGCTAGATAATTCGAAAGATTTTGGTTGTATACCATTCCCATATACATCTTGTGGGATAGAAATTACCCTTAATTTAGAATTATTTTCAGCAAAAAATCTTGATTCATCATAAATTGCAGAACCACTATCATATAAAGTAAATGACGAAGTAAAATAAGGTAATGACCTTATAGGTGCATCCTTAAATGATCCTGATGCTATAGTACTTTGTATATAGTTGTCATAGGAAGATGTACCAAAAAATATATTAGTATTTTTAGGATACTTTAATAAGTCACTTGATTCAGTAGTATAATTGTGATAATATAAATGATTTATAGAATCAAAAATTAGTCTTCTATAATTACCATCAACATCCTTATTATCATTTATTGCATCAAAAGGAAAAGTATCTGTTGGGATATATTCTCCAGTATATACTTTTATACCATAATCTTCATACGAAGAAGATGGTATATCGTACAACTTATTAGCTACATAAGGAGTAGTCTGTTGGTCCTGTTGTTTTAATTTTTTGTAAGCAAAGCTCATCCATTAAAAATCTAGTTTCACTCTAACAAGAGCTTCTTTTGTAAAATCTTTAACTAATGGTTTTGAAAGTTTTGCGACTGATAGTAATTCGTTTGCGTCATTATATAACCCTATAGTAGTAATATAAGTTTGAGGATTATTAATTAGGCTTGAGTATACAAATTCTCCACTACCACTTATCATAGATGGATTGGTAGTATAATTAAATTCTGAGTTTCTTACTCTTACAAATATGTAGTCAGAGGTAATTGTTTCTTCAGAGTTCATTGAGAATGTTTGGGCTAATTTTATTGATTCAAATAAAGCGCTATTATTAGATATTAGTGCTGTTTCTGTTAAATCATCATTAAGAGATAAACCAACTCCTCCTAATGAAGAAGATAAAGATAAAGCTCTAGGATTTAATACTAATAAACCTACATCTGGTAAAAATTTACCATAAGACCCAGAAGGTGTGTATCCTGCTGTAATTCCACCGGTTACTGCAGTTGTTACTGCACTACCATTTGTACCACTAACAATATCAAAAACTCTACCTGCATCAGAAAAAGTTGTTGTTGTTACGTCTTTTGAATTGTCTGTTAATTGAATTCTTGCAGCATTAGTTCCATCCGATCCTGAAAGGACTAAGTTGAAAGTGCCTGGGAATAATTTTTCTTTATATCGTGCTCTATTAACATTTAACACATAAATATCTCTTGAACTAGTATTATTACTTCCAAAATTAAAGTTTGTATTTTCATCTCCATTAACTAAGGTTCTAAATTGACCATAAGTTACTTTAGAAGGTGAACTACCAGTTACTAGATTATTAAATGGAGCTGATCCTGATCCTTCATTTTCTCCATAAGCAATTGAAAATTGTACTTCTGCATCTGATCTTAAAGAACTAGTTTGATATACATCAAGGTAAAAGTTAAAAGATGATGTTGTAGAAGAAGTAAAGAATTGGTTTAGAGTAGGATTATTACCCGTCCATAAAGTTGATGTTATTGAATCTGCACTAACTACAAAATCACTTGCGTTTAAACTTACAAAGCTCATAATTTATTTTTTACGTTGTTACTTTTGTTATATTTACAGGAAGTGTTAATCTTGCTCCTGAATCTCTACCTGTTACTGTTAATAAGGTACTTAAAGTTGTTCCAGTACCAAATAAAGTATTAACAGTTGTAGCTGTTATATTAATGGTAGTACCAGCTATTGTTCTTGAAACATTAGTACCAATAGTAGAAGTAGCATTTAAATTAGCTATATCTGGTGTGTTTATCCCTACTCCTTCAAATGTTGAAAATAATCTTGAATCTCCAATAGTTGCTGTATAACCAGATGATTCAAATGTTGTATCAGTTCCTAAATAATTTAATGTTTGTGGACTAATAGATAATGAAGAACCTTGTTTTAGAGTAATTGTTGAAAATCCTAATTCTAAAACTGGTAGTTTAGCAGTACCTCTTGGTAAGGTTAAAAGTTTATATTTCATTACCTGAGTTTCATCAGGAAATGCTTCAATTACAGGCATATTTTCTAAAGCTTCTCCATAGAAAGCTGAGCCTGAAGGGTGGTTTGGATTATATAAGGTATAATCTATTTCATCATCTGCTAAAGAAAACTGTGTTATAGCAAATGAACCGTCGTTTCTTGCAAGTAGCTCTCTACCTTTTTTAGTAAGAATAGCGTCTACTGTGACTGATACATTGTTTAAATATCCCATAATTGTATTAAATGTTGTATATAAATATTATATTTTTAAAATTTATTTAAATTAAGTTTTGTGATTTAAGTTCCTTAACAATATTACCGGCTTGATCAGATAAACTTTCTGGAGCATCAGAAGGTAGTATTATACCAGGTGATGTTTTACCAGGTTGTTTAGGAAAATCTAACACAATATTAGTTTCGTCTGGAACCTTTTTTAATATAACAAATCTTTTAATTTGTCTTGCATTTTCTGCATTAACGGGTGTTGTAAAGTCTTCACAAGCTCTTGCAGGTATATCTTGGTCAAATTCTATTGTAATTCTTCTAGTATTAGTAACTTCGTCCCTTAAAATAGTATTTACTTTTTTTACCTGTCTTTCAAACTCTCTAGGAAATTCTCCACTACCTGAACCTACTACACCTCCTTTTGTATCTACAAATCTAAATAGATCACCTTCATTTATATTAAAAACCTCATCAACCACTCCATAACTATCAGACCCACTTTCAAATACAGAAGATGTTTGTATAAAGCTATCAAACCAATAAGACATTGATACTGAAGCTGTTAATATATTAAATGACCCTGTATTATTTCTTAAAAAGAAAGCGTTACCGTTACTAGCATCACCACTATCACTTATACTACCTGTTATGTTTATTACAGGTTCTGAAGGGTAATAATAAGTATATTCTGGAACAGAATATTTTATTGATTGTAGCCCAATGTTTACGGATGCACTAATAATTTCTGGGTTGTTAAATGATGTTTCAAAATAACCACCTAAAGCAGAATCAGAACTTTGTAATATTGCTTCTGTTGAATCCGTGTTTTTAGGCATTTCTACAGAATTAGATACATAATAAGTTGCTTTTAGTAAAGCAAAATTTCCTAAATCTACTGAAGATGAATTTAAAGGTTCCATACTATTAAAAGGATTCCATTTTATATCATCTATAGAAGCAGAAACATTTTTAGGTATTTTTACTTCTAACTCAAACTGTCCTTCTATATTAGCTATTAATTTATTATCCCACCAAACTGTATCTCTATTTATAGGAGTATTCCTAGTTATTTTTAAAGCAGGAGTTCCTGCTACTGATACAAAATTGCTACCACTACTTATAATAATATTTCCTAATTCAAAATTATTTAATTCTAAAAATCTACCACCTAAACTTAATGGAACAGGAAGTAAATCACTAGAATCTCTATTTATTATTGGGTTATTACTAATATCATATAATAATGTAGAGCTACCTGTTGGATTCTGTAGAATAGATGAATATTTAAACCCACCAGCATATATAGGTTTTAAACCATCTAAATATTTTTGGT
>Ga0181420_1001193_pt1 | contig 9962 bp, 10 predicted proteins | sample 43SPOviralmetaG_FD_130145 | JGI IMG/M metagenome (GOLD analysis project Ga0181420, IMG submission 130145) | Marine viral communities from the oligotrophic San Pedro Time Series (SPOT) site, San Pedro Channel, CA, USA - 43 SPOT_SRF_2013-05-22 | ecosystem: Environmental > Aquatic > Marine > Strait... | reverse complement strand
GACGCAAGACTATACTCAGCCTTTGAGAATGCTAAAGGCGAAGGTCTTTTAGATAATAGAGGTGCTAAGATATTTGATTACGTGGAAGGTGTTGCTACAGCGCCATCTACTTTTGCTTCTGTTGCAGCACTTCCTCTAACTGCTGGAACTGGTACTGCTGCTATACAAGCTACTAAAGCTGGTACACTAGAAGGACTAAAAGCTATAACAAAAAATCTTATCAAGCGAGGTGTTATGGCATCTACCCTTGAAGGATCTGTTGCTGCATCAGCACAGCTAGGCGAAGAGATAATTAAACAAAAAGCTAAGAAGACTATTGGTGAAGACTACAAAGTAAGCAAAGGTAACATAGCTTTAGCAGGTGCTACAGGTTTAACATTAGGTGCAGCAGGTTATGCAATACCAGCCAGGCAACAATACAAAGGTGCGAAGAGACTTCTAGATACTGTACAAGCAGGTGATGCAGCTAAGACTGCAAGACATGCTGCTTCCGCACAAAGAGCAGTAGATGATTTACAGAAACATGCCTCAACAGCAGAGGGCAGACGATACATACGCTTCACTAAAAACAAACTACTAGCAGCTATTGATCCTAAACTTGTTGAAGAAGGTATGTCAGCTAAGATAAACATACTTAGTAAAGACTTGCCTGATGGTCTTATTGGTGGGCTAGATAGACAAACCATACAGAGACTAGGCGCTGCAGCAGTTGAGCTAACACGTACTATAAAGTCTTACAACCCAGCGTTTAAACCTGAGAAAGGCATGAGGGTTACAGAGTTTCTTGCCAACGCAATTGATCAAGGCTTTGGTGTAGATATGTTTGATAGTATAGCTGGAAAGTATGGGTTGTCACGCAGACAACTAGCCGCTGTGTTTGCTGCAGAATATTCTGAGGCTGCTCGTACCCTTGTATCAGCTAAACAATTTAAGACTTCTGCAGGAAAAGTTGTTACTGGTAGAGAGGCAGTAGAAGCAGCAGGTAAATTTAGAGATAAGCTAGATGAATTGTATGACATGGGTATGTCAACAGTTTCAGGTAGAGATGCTCAAGATTTAAAAGATGCACAGATGCAGATTGGTGCAACCCGAAAAGTATTCAGATCCTTGAAAAACATTGAGGATACACGTAGAGCTTTTATGACTTCTCAACCTGCTACCACTATGCGTAACAATATCTTTGGTGTTGCTATGGCAGGTATTGATGTACTGGATCAGTTTAATCTGTACGCTATACAAAAAGTTACAGGTAAAGGTAACGCTGCTGCAACACGAGAAGGTGCTACAGACATATTAAAGTATTTAACTAAAGATCAGTATGTAGCTGACGCACTTGTGTACTCCCTAAAAGAAGATGCACCAGAGCTTATGAAGAGAGCGTTTTATGAAGCTGCTCAAGCAGAGGCTGGTACTATTAGAGATACTAAGTTAGCGAAGCTAGGCACAGCAGTAAACACACTTAACACAATGTCAGATCACGTATTTAAGAAAGCTGTGGTTGCAGGTACTGTTGATCGTGAATTGAAACAACGTGCTATAGCACAGCTAAAAGCAGGGATGCCAAAGGGTTTAGCTAAAAAAGATTTAGATAGCAGTATTGAATCACAGTTTAATAAATATCTTAAAGATTTAAATTCGTTAGGGTATGATAGGTTTATTCAAAGGCTAAGAGTTGATGATAATCCAGAAAGTTTTAATAAATACTTGTTAGATATGATAGACAATAACGATGACTTCTTAGATCTTAATCTATATCAAACAATTGCAGAGGGGCGTATAAGTGATATACCTGATGACATAATAACAAAATCATTAGATGACAGTTTAGCCTTTACATTTCAACGTAAGTTTGGTGGTAAGGATGCAAGCGATACAAACAAAGCAGTTAAGAAAGTTATTGATTTAGTTCACAACACAGGTATGACTACCATCATTCCTTTCCCAAGATACATGGCATCTCAAGCAAAGTTTATTAATGATTACTTTGTATTAAATACTTTACGTAGAGGGACAGGTCAAACACAAGAAGCTGTAGCAAAGCAGATGTCAGGTGCTATGATGTTTGCTGGTGCTTACATGATACAGAAAGATAATATAACTAATGGACTACAGTGGTTTGAGGAGCAGTTAACAAACAAAGATGTAACAAACGCTCAAGCTGCTATGGGTCCAGCAGCACCTGTTCACTACGTAGCTAATCAATTAGCAAGGGTGTCTATGGGTATGCCTAATAAGCTACAGGATGACACTGGTTTGTTTATGAAAGATATAACTAAACTTATGGTAGGCTCAGAGTTTAGGCCAGGTGGTACAATAGTAGATGAGACTGTACGTGTAGCTCAATCTATTATGGATGGTAAACCAAACTTCCAACCTGCTGCAAAAGTTTTTGGTGATTACTTTAGTACGTACACATATCCTGCTGCTGTAGTAAAAGATTTCTATGGTCAGTTTGACCCTCGTTCAGCATACATACCTCAAACATTAGATGCTACAGTATCTCTTGCAGATATGGGTGGCCCTAACAGCCCACGTTTATATTTATATGGTAGGTTTGCTAAAAGCCTCCCTGACTTTAATCTAAATGAAATGTCTAAGAATCTTAAAAACGTTACAGGCATTGACTTAGGTGAGTCTGAAATGCAAGGACTGTTAAAGTTTATGGGGTCTTCTACTCGTACACATTTTCAAATGATGGACCCTGATAATAGAGACACAGGTTATGATGCAGTAAGGCATGACATATATGGTGATGGTCCTTTGAGACAGCTAAACCCCTTTCTAAAACAGATCACTGGGTTTACTAGAGAGCCACCAAAGAATGCCTTGAAGTTAGAGATGGCTAGACTAGAGATAGACCCATTTAAAATATATAATCCTTACGCTGAAAAGAATAGTGCATTGGAGTTGTTTACTCAACAGCTACTACAAGGTAAGTTAGCTGAAGATGTAGAGAACTATATAACTACAGACAGTATATATTTAAACTCTGACTTTGATGTACGTAGAAATTTATTAGAGGAAAGAATAAAAACTAAAATAAGAGATACAAGAGCAGATGCTAAAACTATACTATCGGATTTTTCTGCTAAGAGAGAAGAGTACAGATCAGACTTTAACGCATATGTGAGAGGTGAGTATAAAGCACTTGGTCCTAATCAAAAAGAAGATGCTGAAAGAGGGTGGTCTATACAAAATAAGAGATATGGATTTCCTGGTCTAACTGTACAAGAATCAGCAGAAAGAATTAATAGTGATCCTGAGTTAGATACTGATGAAAAGGAAACACGTAAATCAATACTCATGCTGTGGTATATACAAGCAGGTAAGACTTACGGAAAAGCAGAAAGAGAAGCTGCTACTAGATAAGAAGAGGGGCGCAGTTAGCGCCCTTACTTTTTTATACCATACATTTTTGATGCACGTTCTGCCCACATCTGTACTGCAATTAAACTCTTTAATGCTTCGTGCGTTTCCGTACTGTGATACAAGTTATCTGAAATAAACTTTTCCAGTGCTTCACTACGCTTCTGCACACCCTCTCTGAAATGATCTTGTCTCCTAGATACAAAGTCTTTCGCTTCTTTTTCTAGGCTCATATATTTTTATACTTTCATTGGTATCTCTGTACAGTAAGCTGATACTGTAGATTTAGGTGTAGGTTTAGTACTCATAAGTTCACTGCGTATATACTCTGCTCCTTGTTTACATGTTTCCATAGTAGGATATATGTAATCCACAGCTTTTACTTGAATATAACCAGGTGCAACAGACATTATGAGTACTAGAACATACATTACTCTGAGCTTTCTACAGTTTCTGTGGTGTCTACATTATCTGAGGCATTGTCATATTTATCAAACAATTCTAGTCCTACAATTAACGCTATTAATATTCCTAATGAATGCATTTTATTTTCCTTTCTAATGCAAGTTTATAATATCATAGTAATTATACTATGTCTACCATTTCGCACACATCACCAGTACAAGCCATTGTTTGCATAGCAACTGTGTTATCTTCTTGTTCATACTCACTAAGCTTAGACCAATCAATACTCTTTGGCATTATAGCTGAGAGTTTTTTGTAGTCATCCTTTGTACAATCTTGATAGGGTGCTTGCTGATAAGTATGATCAGAGTGTGGCAGAAAAGACACACCACTCATTTCATCAAAGTGTTTATAAACAAATGCACCTACTTCCATCCATTCACCAGAACGAACTGTCACTGTTACAGAAGGTTTATGCTCACACCAGTGTCTTTGATAGGTTAGCCATGTCTCCAACTGTTCAATGGCTGACATGTCGTTACGAGTTACAGCTTTATTGGGTGACTTCTGTGGGAAGCTAAACACTGTAGTGGTATCACCCTTCATCACACAAGGTGAGTTAGGTATGCCTTGATCCTTCATCATCTGTGTAAGTGGATCTTTATTGTCACCTCTCACAGTCCTGATATAATGTAGTGCATGTCTAGCGTGTATACCTGAAGCTGAGTCAACTAGTTGTGATACTGTGCCGCTAGGTTTTACACAGGTAATTGCTGCTGACTGTGGAATGCCAAGGCGGTCAGCCCAATCAGCATTAGTATGAACAGCAGTTTCTCGTAGATGTTCAAGGGTCTTCTCCAATCCTTTGTTTGCTGATGTCATAAGAGGGTTATCCATTATACCTGTAAGGCTTACTCCTAAGAGTCTCTCTTCTTCTGTGTTGGTTGTCCAGACTTTTCTGAGGTATGGGAACTTTGTGTACGTGCTTTGGATTGTCCCAAGTATTGTGGCGAGTCTGACTTTTCTATCCAGGTCATCCACTGTGTCCGTGGCTCGTACCACAACTTCTGTAAGATTGCAGAACTGGTATGGGCGTAAGATAATCTCACTACAAGGATTAGTTCCGAACTCAAAGTTAGGATCACGTCTGCCAAATTTTGCAGCTTGTTTCTTAGATGCTTCACGATTGAATACTCCTCTTTCACCTGACTTGCTTTCTACTAGAGATAGCCATTCACGCATGAATGTTTCTGAGTCAGGCTTCTCTGTATAAGATACACTGTTGTTAGCTAAGGCACGATGCCCTGCACTATCATACCACTGACCAGACTTAGCGTAGCGCATACGATCATCACTGAGGTTAGACAAGCTAATCATAGCACTACGTCTAACACCACCTACTACAACTATCTGACCAATGAAACACATTAGGTCATGGCACTCTAAGCTAGATAGCCTACGTCCTTGAGCATCTTTGAATGTCTTTACTGCAAAGTTGAATAGCTCAATCAAAGGAGCAGGACCAGAGGCTCTACCACCGAATGTTTTAAGTCTTGCACCTGCAGGACGTACTCTGGTAACATCCCACTTAGGAATCTCACCTGCCCATAAGAGAGCTAACACTTGTCTGAACGCCTTAGCCCACCCCTCCTTGCTGTCCTTTACCACAACGGTAGTATCACTTTGGAACAGTTCAGGTACTTCGGGAAGCTTGCTAATGAATTGTCTCTCAACGCTGAAGCCAACACCAGTACCACAGAGGAGGATGTACATAGCCTCATCAAAGGACTTAGGATCGTCTACGGGTAAGTAACTACAGTTATACCCTGCAGTATTATCTCTCTCAAGTGCTGCACCTGCAGTCATCATAGCTCTCATGCTAGGCATGATCTCTAAGTTAAGTATAGCAAACATTATTTCATCTTTAGTATCTGCATCTACTTTGTTGCCTACAACATTTTCTATGTAACGATCTACTGTCTCAGACCAAGACTCTCTGCCTTTGCCATCAATGTATTTAGCGTAACGTGATTTGTGTATAAAACTTTGGTAGTCTGTTGGTAAGTAGTTATTCATATTTTTTTCACCTCTATCTTTTTAATTACTGCACTATCAATATCGTAGACTATATCTTTAAATAGTTCAGCAACGGCCTCTTCATACATAGCTTCTACTACTGGAAGTATGCTTTCCTCTTCATCAATATCTACTGTCATTTTTATATTAAACTGCATTTCTCTTACTCATTAAATCTGTAAGGTTAGGCTTCTTATAGTTTGGCCCTTTCATTACTTTACCGTCTTCCCTAAACAAAGGGTTGCCGTTTGAGTCTAGCTTAGACATGTTGCTATCGTGTACTCGTGCAAACGCTTCCATGAAAACATCATCACCATAAAAACCTAAGCCTCTTTCTAGCTCTTCGCTAACCTTTTCTTGTTGTTTAAGTACAGCCTTTCTTTCTGTCTCACGAAGTAACATACCTATGTGTTCTGGTGATGTGAGTGATAAGCCTGTAGATACATACATCAAATCACACAGTTCTTTCAGATGATTCTCAGTACCTATAGGTTCTTGTGATAGCTCATGCATCTCTTCATCAATAAGTTTTATCCATAACCTGGGATCTAGTGAGCCACTGAATGCTCTGATAAAGTCACCTACCTTTTCGTGTGGCTTAGGTGGCATGAAAGCATCAATGTCATCCTGTGTAATCACTTATGTATCTCCTTATAATTATCTATAAGCCATCCAAGATATACTTGAGCTTTCTCTAAGTCTTCTAAGCCTCCTTTATATTCGTGACGCCATACATACTTCATTACATTACCTGACATGTAAGCAGATGTACCACCCATATTTTTAGTCATGGCACGAATGGCATCTATACATTCTATGTCACCTTGATTGTAGTGTATTGGTTTTTTTACTGGATCAGAACTGTGATCAAAAGTAGTGTCACCTGTTAGTGTAATTGTTGCGTTGCTAATATCTGTTATCATGCGTTTCCCTTTGTCTTTGTCCATATATCAAGTGTATATACATTACCATCTCTAATTACAACAGGTTTTTCTTCCTCTTCTAACTTCATTAGGTAATTTCTATGCTCCTCAACTATATCATGTATCTCAGGATTGTCAGCAGCCACATCTAAGAATGCCGACATCAAAGTAGCTATACCTATAACTCTAGTCATAATATCTTCAGGTATCTCATTGTCTGGTGAGATTACTAGACCTACATTTATGTCACCCTGCCATTCAGAAGGTACTTCATAATTAATAGGGCTTATTACTATAGCTATCTCATCATCTCTTAAGTCATGGCCCATCAGTCTTTCCTTTTTGTTTTTAATTCTATCTTCTTAACTTTAATCTCTTTACCTTTTTCTTTCAGCCACTCTTCGGGTATAACACGATTAGCCCACTGAAACTTATGCTGCTCACACCAATTAAAGTACCTAGACTTTGCACCCTTATACAACTTAGCTTTTGCATTACTAAACACAAAACGTATGTCTAACTCAGGGTGTTGTCTCTGTATCTCACGATGCTTACGTCTATCGTTACTATCAAAAATACCTTTAGTCTCAATAATAATACCGTTGTCTAACACGAAGTCTGGTGTGTAGGTGCGGTAGCGTAAATCTTCCCACTCTACTTTAAGTACTTCGTATCTGACTTTCTTTTGTGTCTTACGTAAGTACGCAGCAACTTCTTTCTCCAAGCCACTGCGATACCTACCTTTAATGTGCTTCCGCATACTCAGGACTCAACAGTATGTAGTCTACCATTGGTGGTGTCTTTTTACCTTTGTAAGCCTTTGATGGTAGTTCTTTTAAGTTAGGCCAACACTTATGTTTGTATGAGCAGAATCCACACTCTGTACCTAACACCATGTTACCAGTAGGTTTACGGAAGTGAGTCTCAGGTATTGCTTCAAAGCAACGCTCAAAAGGTTTGTCCTCATTGATGTACTCTACTGTCTCTTCAATCTCTTGCATAACTGTAGGCTCATCTACGGAACTTGCGTCCACATATTTGAACTCACCGTTAGCCTTGTTGACTACCCACCAACCACCAACGTCTAACTCAGCAGCTTTAGCGTATCCAACAAGCTGAGATACATACCCAAAGCTATCGCTCTTAGCTAGACTTTCAAGGCTAGAGAACTTGTTTACGTATGACCAAGGTGATGCTGACTTAACGTCATCTACCTTGCCATCAAGTACCATGTCGTACTCACCCCTTATTTCTGTACCATCCTTTAGCTTAAGGGTAACACTATCATTGTCTTTGAAGTCTACATCAGCAGCACGAAGAAGACCTTTGAACACCGCCTCCACAATGTCTCCTATAATCATATTCATTAGGAAGTGTGGAGGTAGTGGTTTCTTATCTTCAGGATCATTCTTCTCAAACCATAGCTGACAAGTAGGACGCCCAATGTTGGACATCCTTAATCTAAACTTGTCACGAGGCCCACTGCTGAACTGCTTCTCTAATGCAGCCTCAACATCAGCAGCGACTTGCTTACGTATGTCTTCAGCCATATCTGTCTCACCCTTGACAGCTTTGCCAAGGTAATTAAAGACAGCTAGTTCAGCAGGGTGATTCATTACTCTGCCTCTTCTACATTAACAAACTCTGCTACAATAGCAGCATCGTCATCAGAGATAGACTCTTTATTCTTTTCAGCCCACTCATTTAAGATGTATTCATTTTGAGTAGTGATGTACGCTAAGAAGTTATGTAGAGTTTCCTGATCCTCTGGCTGTAGTTCTACTTTACTCTCGTATTCTAATGTAAGAGTAACCCAAGTTTCTCCACCAGGTTTGTGACCTAGTTTAAAGTTACACTGGATAGGTAAGATATTCTTACGTCCTAATGCATTAACTGCAAAGTCTAAAGACTGAATACTTGAAGGAGGTACTTCAAAAGAGAAAGGCATATCAGTGATAGCATCCACTACATTACCTGCTTCATCAGTAACACCTGCTGCAGTTAGCAGACCAAAGAGAATCTTCTTACGCTTAATACTACGAATAAGCTCCTTTGTCTTCTCAGGTACACTAGCCCAATCTTCAATGTAGCCTGATGGTCTACCAAGATTAAATGTACCAACGTTATCTTTAAGGTCACCCTTGAGATCGTTAGCCATAACTGTCTTCATAACCATCTCTTCTTTGGCATCCCACTTAGTGAATTGTTGCCTAATTGCAAAGATACGTACAGTAGGATTAGTTGCATACACTACATCGTCTTCACCTCTGGTAATCTTAAATGATCCTGCAGGTACAACCTCAGTCCTGAGAGGCTTACCATTAACTTCAATCTCACCCATGATACCAGTATGCATGAGGTTTACTCTAGGTAAAGCAGCCGTCTTTCTTTCGCCACCACTTTGAGGAGTTACACCTACTGCCTCTGCAAGAGACATACCTAAATCGTTTTGTATCGCTAGTTCTGTATTCATTGTTTTACTTACTTCCTATAAAAGTTAAAGATGATTAGTTATACTCTAAACGTCAACTGTGTCAAGCCAATTCTTTCCTATTTTAGCTTCTAATAATAAAGGTACATTCATTTCTACATCGTATGCGTCTTTTATAACACAGTTTAGATTAGCGTTGATAGTCTCAACAATAGTCAAGACTTTTTTTACTTCGTCAGGGTGTACATCTATCACCATAGAATCGTGTACAGTATTGACTAAGCATGATTGTAGAGGCTTAAGCAATCGCTCAAACTCTAATAGCACGACAGGTACGATGTCACCTGTAGCAAAGCCTTGAACAGGGTAGTTCTTTATCATAGTGAAGTGTGACACACTACCATTCGCTCTCTTTGCAACACCAGGAAATGCATACTGTCTTCCGCTTTGGTTAGTAATCTTTTCAAAGCGTACAGCCTCATCTCCTAGCTCTTCATGCCACGCAGCTACACCCTCATACTTCTCAGTAAAGTGTTTGTAGTATGCGGCTACAGCCTTGGGTCTACCATACCCTGTAGCCCCGAAGAGAGGGGCGAAGGTATGTTCCTTTGCTTCTTGGCGTCCTGTAGGCTGCCCTGCATCACTGATAACCTTTGCAGTGTAGGAGTGCACATCAAACCGTGTATCTATCTCCTGCATGGCTGTGCTGTCTTGTGAGAGGAATGCAGCAACTCGGAACGCCCATTGAGAACAGTCAATTG
>Ga0181420_1001192_pt1 | contig 9963 bp, 15 predicted proteins | sample 43SPOviralmetaG_FD_130145 | JGI IMG/M metagenome (GOLD analysis project Ga0181420, IMG submission 130145) | Marine viral communities from the oligotrophic San Pedro Time Series (SPOT) site, San Pedro Channel, CA, USA - 43 SPOT_SRF_2013-05-22 | ecosystem: Environmental > Aquatic > Marine > Strait... | reverse complement strand
AGTTTATGGAAATGGTTGGTCTACCTCTGATGAACTAAACTAGTCCCTGATGATTCAGAAACGACTAAATGCACCCCAAGAGCTCTTAGGGGTGCATTTTTTTAGAAGAACCCAACCTCAACAGATTTGATAACTTGGTCTTGGTCTTGAACTGGACTAACATTTGTTTGTGCATGAACAGTTTTTTGTGTGTTTACATTATTAGTCGTGATAAGTGTTCCACCACCACCATTACCAGCAACAACTTCTTTCTCTAATGCAGCTCTGTTTAGATAATCAGCATTTGAACCAGGCCCGTAAGGGTCAACCGTGCCGATGGCTTTGATATTACCCTTTTCTCTTTGTTCTTCAATTACTGCTTTTGTTTCTGCATCACTCATCATTTCTTGTTCAATATCACCACCACTACTTAATCCTAACTTTCTACCCAACCAACTATCTTTAATAAAATCAGGCACAATATCTGCTACAAGTTTTTGAAAATCTATATCAAATATTCTTTTAAACCAAGCAACAATATCTGAAAATAAATCACCTATGAACTCTGATATTTTAAAAGGTTTGTCTGGGTCTCCCCATTTAAAAATCTTTTTTAAAAAATTTATTGCAAGGTTGTATGGGAATAGAACTATATCTATGAAATTTCCAAGACCAAATTCACCTGGCTCCCATGCAAATATACCTTTAATAAAATCCATGACATTACAAAATATATCACCAAGATAATCACCAATTGATGTAATTACACCAAAGGCAGCTACTAATTTTTCTTTAACAAATTCCCAACCACCACTAATAAATCCAACAACTTTATCATACAAGTCAGTAAAGAAACCTTTGATAGAACCAAATACACTATCGGTTTTTTCAAGTCCAAATATACTTGCAACAATATTAAAAACTGCTGTTAAACCTACGTCAAGTTGTTTTAAAACAAATGTTCCAATACCCTTAATTATACCTATAATTCCACCAATAATATCACCACACATAATTTTATCAAATGATTCTTTTAAAGTGCCAAATAGTTCTTTTATATTTTCCCATGTTTTCGAAAATGCATTTATAAAAATTGGTAGTATTTCATCTTTTAAAAAACTTACAAATTTTAATAATATTGGAAGAATTTCATCTTTTATAAAATTAAATGCTGGAACAATCGCTTCGTGGTAAAATCTTTTTACTGCTGGTAATGCAGTTTCCATTAAAAATGTTTTAGTTTTATCCCATAAAGGACTGTTGAAGAATAATAAAATAGCTGGTAAAAGTGCTAACATTGCACCTTTCATTATCAAACCAAACATACTTTTCACACCCTTCATACCTTTACCACCCATTTTTCCAAGACCACCTGCTAAACCTTTTCCTATACCTGCTATTCCACTTTTAATTCCTTCTAAAGTAGTCATTTGAGCCAGAGCAGCTTTCATTTGTGCTTTTGCTCTAGTTAACTTTCCACCTTCTAATTTTTTTTCTCTTCTAGCTTTCCTTTTTTCTTCATTTGCTATTTTATTCTGTAGTTTATAATCTTTTATACCCAAATCTTGATTTTTTTCTTCTTGTTGTCTTAACACAGTAAGATTTTAGTCAGATTGTTCTAACTTTCCTCTCATTTCTTTGAAGGTTTCTACACTTACTCCTCGAACTTCAGCAGCCTTTTGCATCATGTTTTCTTGGTTTTTTATTGATTGACTTTCATTTGCCATTTTTTCTTCAATTCTTTTTATAACTTCTCCTGCTTTGTCTTTTCCTTCTTTAGACATAGATGATTCCATCATTTTATTAGCAGCTGCCAGATTTTTGCTATCTTTTTCTTGACTTTTCTTTAATTCTTGTTGAACCTTAAGCAGTTGTTTTTGAGTCAAAATACCTTTTTCAGCAGTTGCAGCTTCTTCTACAGCTTTTTTGTTGTTTGATTTTAACTCATCTCTTATATTTTCTAGAAGACTAATTTGGTCAGCCATTTACTTACCCTTTTTACTTGAACCTGTGTATAATCCAAACCATGCAGCTCCAGCACCTACAACGATAGATACTAAACCACTTTGTTCCATAGTTGGACTTGGTAGTGCCATATACCATGTTACAACCTTGTATAACAGATAGATGTATGTTGTTATGAATATTCTTGGAAATATTCTCCATTGGTCAACTGCATGTGCTAAATCAACCCATTTTTGATATTTATTAACCATTTCTTTGTTGTTCCTTCTGTCTTTTTTCATTTTCTTCTTTGATATGCTTTGTTAACAATCCAATGTAAATCTCTCTTTCCCACGGCATCATATCATCAAGTTCTGTCAAACTATATTTATGGTGTTGCATCAACGAAAAGTTAATTTGGTAGTAATTAAATACGCTATCGTGAGATAGCCCTAACCTAAAAAAGTTTGGAGGCCCTCCAACACTACCTCACTTTTAACTTTTGTCTTTGGATTTGTCACCTCAACAAAATGACGCACTTTTGGCATAGTATTAAAAAACACCATAATTGATTCTAAATGTTCTACAGTTAAATCTTCAATAAATTCTGACATTTCTTTTTTTGTTACATCTACTCTTTTATGTACAGTATCACCATGATGTATAGCTGCAATGCAACTATCTAACATTTTAAACACAGTTTCAGTTTCACTATTAGTAGTACCTTGTGAATTTGCCATCGTTGGATATTCCATTTCTAATTTTATAGTAGGACTTAATTCTACCATATTAGTATGTTTATCATCCACAGTACATTCTATATTTGCTATGTTAATTGTTTTCGTTACTTTTGTTTTATCATCATCTGGACAGGTTATATTAACTGTAACTTTTTCTCCAACAGATACAGCTCTAAGTTTTAAAAATAAATGTTCGATATCAAAAATTGGACAAGCTGAAGCGTCAACTTTTCCAAAAGTACAAGATGTTATTAATTGCATCATAGCATTTGTAATTTGTGTTTCGTCATTACTTTCTTGTGCCATCATTAGTATCTTTTGTTCTTTTACTAAAAATGGTCTATATTTGATTATTTCATTTGTTGATGGTAGTTGTGTTTCATATGTTGGCGTGTCAATTTTTGGTAAAGCCATAATTTTTCATCCTTTATAATCTTGATAATACCTTTGGTATTTGTGCAGTTAATTTTCTTTCAACTGTATTTGATAAAATTTCAACAAGTCTATCTTGTAATGGTTTTGGTAGGTCTGCCTCGTCTGTTAAGTTTTTCCAATATCTGTACGACCATGTTACAGATAATGTCATAATGTCTCCAGCTGGTGTGTAATCAAGTGCTTGTTGACCCACGTCAGTTGGAAAACATTCTACTAGTTGAACACCATATCTTCTTCTGTCATTTGTATCTAGTAAGTAAATATCCATTGAACCAACATAATCATTATAATAACCCATTGACCAAGTTTGTGGGTTGTATGCTAGTCTTTGCCAAGTGTCTATAAAGTTTTTTTCTCTCATATCATTTGAACATTGAATTACAGATGATAAATTTCCAAATGTATATCCAGTTGCAATATTTCTTACTGGGCCGTATATGTTTGTGTCTTGTGTTGTATCTATGGCTTTGCCTGGAAATCCTATTTGACTTACTCTTAATGAGGTTTTTCTAACTGTGCCATCACCTTGATTTTCACCCATTATTTTTGAAAAAATATTTGTTGTATCACCTTGACCAGTTCCCCTTGTGCCAGTAGGTGGGTGTAACACAACCTCATATCTAGATGGTAATGCCATTCCATCATCACTACGAAATTCACCTAGTACTTCATTTAAAACAGCAAATGCTGGGCCTTCTACTAATTTACCTAAATTAAATTTACCCATTAAATCATACTCCTTGAATCGTTCCAAACTTTAGCTGCAGATGATTTACTAAATCGTTGAACTGGTAATAATGTTGCAACTGTAAATTCATCTCCGTCTATTCTACGAAATGCTGATTTGACATGACCAGCAAGATATCGTTTAAGTGTTGGTTTAATTAATTTTACATTTTTTAACTTTTTATAATCAGTATTTATTTTTGTTTTACTGTCAAAATTAGTATCTGTACTATAATCCATTAGTTCATCTAACAGTCTTATCCTCAATGGTATAGGTAGGTAATGTAGATTAATACCTAAAAACCCATCTGAATATCTTTCTAGAGGTAAAACTAAAGGAAACCTATCGTAGTAAGGTAATGTCTTCTTAAATTTAGGGTCATAGAAAAACATATTTAAATTACCATAAAAAGGTCTTGCTGCTTTCTTTCCATCTTTTATTAATTGCGTAGCAGTAGGTTTACCAAGCTCTGCGATTTTATCTCTAAACCACGCAGTAGATTTTGGACGACCTTTAGCCGCTTGGACTACACTTTGTATATATTTACTAGGAACTGCCATAATACTATTTATACTGTGGATTCAAATGGTCTTCAGTAAGAATTTTAAATTCCATACCTCTGTTCTCACAGTAGTCTATTGCAGACTTCCACTTTGCTTGATTGATACCCCAAGTCTTAACTTCGTTGTACCATCTTTTGGTTTTACGTTTAGGTGATTTGATAGGTTCTTTACATTGAGCTTTGGGTTTAACCTCAATGATAAACTTTTTGTGTGTACCGTTACCTTGTTTAACCTTCATATAAAAATCTGGGAAGTATCTATGCATCTTTCCGTCCCACGGCGACCTATAGGGTACTATAACTTCCTCACTACCCCATTCTATCACCTTCTCATTCCTATCACAATAGACCATGAGTTTACGTTCCCACAAAGAACGATAGATTACTTGTGATGAATTCCCAACATATTTTTTGCGATTGATAGGAATATATTTTCCTTTGTATGCCATATTGTATAACTCTTATAAATAGTTTAAATCCTATAGGAGTATTTATACATGGCACTAGACTTTATTAAAGGACAAGCAGTTTCAGTTGGAAATCGTGTTTTTAAAAGGGTTGCTGGAAACTTACCTGGCCTACTAGGCATAAGTAAAGGTAGAGGTAGTGATTCTTCAGATTTTGCTGGTATCACAGCAACAAAATATAATACAAAAAATTATTCATTCCCTCTTGATGTAGAAGGGCCTCCAGGCGTAGGTAATCATGGTCATTACATTATGTTTATGATTAATGAACAAAAAGCTGCAAAACTAAAATTTGGTGAGAGAGAAAAAAGTAAAGGTAAAGAATCTATTGATGAAGAACTGGCATCACGAAACATACCAAAAGTTGTCAAAGAATTAAAAAGTCCTGCTCAATATGCACAAACAAATATAACTGGAGAAAAGGTAAAAGTAAAAGAAGCAGAATATGGATTAAGAGCTAATACTTCTTCAATAGGAGAAAATTTATTAAATGCTGCTGGTTCTAATGACTCAAAAGGTTTTAGTGTTGGAACGAACAAAGGCAATGAACCAATGAAAGAAACAAAACCATCTCGTAAAACAGGTTCAACAGTTTATGTGGATAGAGCTCCTACTGTAAGATTAGATACTGCGATTACCATGTACATGCCACCTTCAGTTAAAGTAACATATGGTGCAAATTATACAGATACAGAAATTGGTGCTGGTGCTGAATTAGCAAATGATATCTATGCAAATATCATGTCAGGAAAGTCAAGTAAAGAAGTTGTAAAAAGTTCATTAGATAAAATTGGCCCAGCAGTAAGTGAAACAATTCTGAATGGTTTACTTGCAACAGTTGGTGCAATGCCTGGCATGGCTGGTTCAAGAGAAGCTTTTGAAATGTCCACAGGAGTGGTACAAACAAACAGAATGGAACTTGCATTTAAAGGTATCGGTAAAAGAAGTTTTCAATACGATTTTAGAATGTTGCCAAAGAGTAAAGAAGAAGCTGATGAGGTTAGAAAAATTGTATTTGCATTTAAAGCAAATATGTTACCAGAGTTTGCAAATGGTAATAGGTCTGGAAGAAAATTAAGAGTTCCAAATACTTTTGATATTCAATATATGTACAGTTCAGCTGAAAATTCAACACAAGAAAATGATTATCTGCATAAGATATCAACATGTGTACTTAGAAATATGGACGTTACTTATGGTGGGGATAGGTATAAAACCTTTACAGCAAATGCTGAGGGAGCTCCACCTGTTGAAACCTCAATATCATTACAGTTTGAAGAACTAGAGTTAATCACAAAAGAACGTGTACACGAAGGATTTTAATCATGTATTTTAATTCATTTCCAATTATACCCTATGACTCTGTAGGAAAAGGTCAATACAAAGATGTTACAAATCTTTTAAGACGTGTTGCTATGAGAACAAAGGTAAGAACAAACGCATTGTTGTTTGACACCTATGATGTAAAAGAAGGTGAAACACCAGAAATGATTGCAGATAAACTGTATGGTGATTCAGAACTGCATTGGATTATATTACTGGTTAATGATATAACAGATAGATATCATCAATGGCCAAAATCTAGTGGTCAATTTTTAAATTACATTAATGACAAATACAAAAATGCAGACGGAACATCAAATGTAGATGGCACACACCATTATAAAGTTGCACAAAGTTCTGGTGACACTACAACTTTTATTGAAGTCTATGACCCAACATTATTAACTAATGCTGGTGCTCAAACTGACTCAGATGCGTACTCATCTGCAACTGAAGTTACTAACAGAAATTATGAAGATGACGTGCAAGATGAAATAAGAAAAATAAGATTGCTTGACCCAAAATACATAGAAGATTTTGTAGATGAATTTCAAACACTAATGAGGGAAACAAACATCTAATGGCTGAAATACAGTATGCTGGTGAGTATGAGTTACAAGAACTAAAATTATATTCTTCTACTGGAAATGTAATAGATTTAACTACAACCACCTTAGAAATTAATTTATTTGAAGATATTACCAGAACTTCCATGTCTGGAAGTGTTATCGTTGCAGACACCAATAATCTTGTAATAAATACACCAATTGTAGGACAAGAATATATTAGTTTAAAAATTAAAACTCCTAGTTTAGATGGAGAAGAAATTAATTACACAGACCGTGTTTTTTCTGTTTTTAAAATTGGTGTAAGAAGTGATTTATCCCAAACTTCTGAAATTTTTGAGATACATTTGACAACTCCAGAATTTATGAAAAACAACAGAACAAGAGTATCAAAAAGTTATACTGGAACTATAGATGAAATTATAGAAGATGTGTTAAGAAATGAATTATTTGTCAACAGTAGAAAACCTTTGTTTATTGAACCAACATCTGGTATAAGAAAAATAATTTCCCCAAATATGAATCCATATGGTCTTATCAGAATGTTAAAACAACAAGCGATATCAGCTAAAAATCAATCACCACATTTTGTATTTTTTGAAAACAGTAAAGGTTTACATTTTAGAAGTCTACAAAGTTTGTATGAACAAGAATCAATGGGTGAATATCATGCTGGAGATATGGGTGACCATACGGACACTCAAGGTAAGACAGGAGATATAGAACAAGATTTTAAAAGAGTATTATCTTTTACACAAAACAGTAATAATGACACATTATTGAATATAAAGACTGGATTTTTGGGTTCTAAAATAACTGTGTTTGATATATATAACAAGAACTACAGTACGACAAACCATGATTATTTTGAAAACTTTAAAGACTTTGGTAGATTGGAAAAACACCCAATATATAATAATGTATCAATAGACACTAAGGACAATACTTTGGGAAGCTTTGCTGATTCAAAAATACATTTATACCCAACTTCTACAACTACAGATTACAAAGACGCACAACATTATAACACAAACACCTCATCTTACCCATATACAAGTCATAAAATTCAAGACACTTTACTTTCAAGAAATGCTAAAATGTTGGAGTTAGAAACTACTTTAAGTCTTGCTCTTCAAATAAATGGTAACACCACTATTGCTGCTGGACAAGTAATTAGTTTTGTTAAACCAATTAGAGGAAATAATCATGCTCAAAGTACAATTGATAAAACATATTCTGGTAATTTTTTAATTACAAGATTAAGACACATGTTTCAACAAACTACAAAAAAACATGAAATATCAATGATTATATCAAAAGATTCCGTAAACACAACATTCGAATCATTTGCAGAAGGAAATGAACCAACTGGAAAAATAGGTGTAACAACCAAAAACTTATATTAAGAAAGGAGAGCTCTCTATTAAAAAAAGTAAAACTCAAAATTTAAATTATCGAAGGGATAAACTTATGGCTAACGCAAAACGCAAACACAGAATTAAGAACATGAACTTTCAACTACAACATAGGAGAATTGAACAACCCAATACGAAAACCGATAAATACGAGTTAATAGAGAAGGTCAAAGATGAAATACTTCAACGAACTACAAGAAGGGGTGTACGACCCCAACATATTTAAGGCATTTTTCATAGCTGGTGGCCCTGGCAGCGGTAAGTCATTCGTTGTCAGGAAAACCACAGGTGGATTAGGTTTACGAGTGGTTAATTCAGATGATGCGTTTGAAGCACAACTGAAGAAGGCAAACCTGTCCCTAAAGATGCCAGATATTGAACAAGAACCTAGAGATATTGTACGAGATAGAGCAAAACAAACAACTGCGTCTAGAAAAGCAGGATATATTGAAGGTCGTCTTGGTATTATCATTGACGGTACTGGCAGATAGTATGATAAGAGTGCAAAAGAAGCCACAGAACTACAACAACTAGGATATGACACATACATGATATTTGTCAATACCTCACTTGACGTTGCATTAGAACGTAATGCAATGCGTCCTAGAACTATTCCAGAGAAGATTGTTACTAAATCATGGAGAGATGTGCAACAAAATCTAGGTAAGTTCAGTCAGTTTTTCAGACAAGGACTTGTGATTGTAGATAATAATGATGCTGGTGATAATGTATTCAATTTGGTATCTAAACAGATAAGAGGTCTTGTGAAGAAAAAAGTTAAGAATGGCAGAGCTTTGCAATGGATACGAAACGAACTAGAGAAGAAAAAACGTAGATAATCCTTGACAACCTCTTAAAAATCTGGTACACTATACATAGTGATTCGGAGTAATGAGAGGAAAATGTTATGAGTAAATTAACAGAAAAATACGACAAGATGTATAACATGATTGAAGTATCTGTTGTACATAAAGCTTTCAGAAAAGAAGCTAAAAAAGTTGCCCAAGTCTGGGTAGACAAAAATCTTACACTAAATCAAATGTTAGACAAAGCATTTATGTTAACCAACAGTATCAATGATGCGTGGTGGAACAACAAAGATGTGGTATGTCTTGACAAAACAAGGTCAACAATGAGTGGTGACCAAGTAATTATAAAAGGCCATACTTATGAATGTATGGACAGAGGGTGGAGGACTCTAGGATAATGATAACAGCGATAATGATAATAACATCAATGTATATACATGGTGATATGAGAACACACATGCCATCTATGAAAGAGTGTCATAAGGCAAAGACTGAGGTTTTACTACAAGACCCCATGGCAAAGATAATATGCATACCACACTACAAAGAAGATAAGTCTGCAAAGATGAGTGAACGCATGGGGGGTATGATGCGTGATATGATAGGCATGATGAAAGAGATGGGTGTAGATGAATAGTACAGAAAAACGTATAGATAATGTTTACATAGCATTAGACAACGCAAAGAGTGATTGGGCTAAAAATTATTGGGCAACAATACTAACAATATTATTGCGTCAAATGAGGTCAGAGAAACCCACAGTTCACTAAATAATAGTAGGAGTTTCTCAATGGTAACATTAACAGAATCAGCAAGAGAATATCTAAAACAAGTTGGTAAACCAAACGTCTACCTTAGCGTACAAGGGGGTGGGTGTAGTGGTTTTACTTATGTGTGGGATACCACAGATGAAAAACCAACTGTAGAAAACCTTCACGTTGACCCTATAGCAGAAATGTATGTATTGGGTTGCACAATAGACTATGTGAAGGAATT
>Ga0181420_1001188_pt1 | contig 9978 bp, 10 predicted proteins | sample 43SPOviralmetaG_FD_130145 | JGI IMG/M metagenome (GOLD analysis project Ga0181420, IMG submission 130145) | Marine viral communities from the oligotrophic San Pedro Time Series (SPOT) site, San Pedro Channel, CA, USA - 43 SPOT_SRF_2013-05-22 | ecosystem: Environmental > Aquatic > Marine > Strait... | reverse complement strand
TTGTATATCAAACAAAACAAAATATTCAACCAACATTAGAATATGTAAAAAACTTATCTGAAAATGCACCAGGTAAAGATTTTCGTCATATAGCAGAAGTACCCATGGTAATATATCAAAAGGCACTAAGAGAGGGTTGGGCCAAAGATTCTGCACAATGGAAGAAATGGTTAAACCATTCTGATAACAAACCCTTTAGGACATGGAAAGGCAAAGTATGACATACAGCGAACTAAAAACTAATATTGCAAATTTTTTAAACAGATCAGATTTAACAGACCAACTTGATTTTTTTATTGATGCAACTGAATCAGAGTTTAATAGAAGATTAAGAACTAAGGATATGATTAAACGGGCAACTGCTACAGCAGACGCACAATATATGTCATTACCAACAGACTGGTTGGAAGCTATTAATGTAGAAATTACATCAAATAATTTTAGACCATTATTTCAACAATCTATTGAATCATTAGATGTATACAGAAAAGCTAATAACAATGTAACTGGTCAACCTATTTATTATGCAATCGTAGATAATTCATTAGAGTTAGCACCTACCCCTGACACAAGTTATACGCTACAATTGACATACTATGGCACTATTGATGCTTTAAGCAGTTCTAATACAACGAACTTTATATCCACAGGATATCCAGATGCTTACTTATATGGTGCTTTAAAACACGCTTCTATCTATCTAATGGAAGATAACAGAGTGCCGTTATTTACAGCACAGTTTGAAAAAGCATTAGAAGAGATGAGAATGGAACAAGAGAAAGCAGAGTTTGGCAAAGGATCTCTAATACAAAGAAGAAGAACTTATGGCAAGTCTGGTAAAAAAATGTATTATTGGAATAATAATTAGGAGATAAAATGGCTGGATTTAGTGATTATTTAGAGGACAAAGTATTAGACCATGTATTTGGTGGTAATGCTTATACAGCACCAGGAACATTATATGTTGCTTTATATACTGTAGCACCTACAGATACAGGTGGTGGTACAGAGGTATCAGGAGGAGCTTATGTAAGAAAAACAGCAGCTTTTACCGTGTCTGGTACAAACCCAACCACAGCAACTAACTCAGCTGCGGTTGAATATCCAACAGCTACAGCAAACTATGGTACAGTCGTTGCAGTAGGTATATTTGACGCTTTAACAAGTGGTAATCTAATGGCTTATGCAAACTTAACAGCTTCTAAAACTGTAAGTTCAGGCGATGTATTTAGATTTGACGCTGGCGATTTAGATATAACATTAGCATAACATCATGGCCTCAGTAGGCTATGGCTTATACACATACGGGAAGTCCAATTACGGAACTCCCGTTTATCATTTTGGTGCTGCCACAATAGCACAAACATCATCTGCAACAGCAGATGGTAGATTTGTTATTACTGGTGCATCAACCATAGCAGCAGTTTCTTCTGCAACAGCAACAGGTAGACAGATAGATCGCGGACAAGCGGTTATTGGTGCAGTATCTAGTGTTACAGCTGTTGGTACACAAATAGACAGAGGCGCTGCAACTATAGCAGGAACGTCTGGATTTACAGCTGTTGGCAGACAAATAGATTTAGGTTCTGCAACTTTATCAGCAAGTTCTGGTATGACAGCCACAGGTCATCAAATAGACCGTGGTGTAGTTATAGGACCAGCTATATCAGGCATGACAGCTACAGGAAGGTTTACTGTAGTTGGTGAAGGAACATTTGCAGAAACCAGTGGATTCAATGCAATAGGTGGACTTGTTATAAGAGGTGCATCTGTAATTGCACAAACAAGTGGATTTAATGCAATTGGTGGTCTAAAATGGGAAGATATTATTGTTCCTGGTGAGACTTGGACCGATCAAATAGTAGCAGACGAAACTTGGACAGAACAAACTAATCCAAGTACATCATGGACAAACTTAGGCGAACAAGACGCAGCTTAGAGGAATTTTTTTATGGCAGATACATTTACAACAAATTTAAACTTAACAAAACCAGAAGTAGGCGCATCTACTGATACATGGGGTACAAAGATTAATAATGATCTTGATGATGTAGACGCGTTATTTAGTTCTACTGGTACTTCAGTAGCTATGAACCTAGACGGAGCAGTAATAGATAGCTCTGTTATTGGTGGAACTACAGCAGCTGCGGGATCATTTACAACTTTATCAGCAAGCACATCTATAACAGGCACACTTGCTACAGCAGCTCAAACTAACATCACCAGCGTAGGCGCATTAAACGGTGGTTCAATAACCTCAGGATTTGGAGCTATAGATAACGGTTCTTCTAATATTACTACTACAGGTGCTATTAGTGGTGGCACATTGGCAGGAACTTTATCTACAGCAGCTCAACCTAACATTACAAGTGTTGGAACTCTTACAGGTTTTACTTCAACAGGTATTGATGACAATGCTAGTTCTACAGCTATAACTATTGATAGTAGTCAAAATGTTGGTATTGCAACGAGCAGCCCCTCATATCCTTTTCATGTTACTGGGTCAGGAGACACTGTTGCAGCAGTGACAGCAGGAGCATCATCTTTAGCTGCATTAAATTTAGGTAACGACACAAATAAAGCTGATGGTGGTATACGTTATGATAATAGTGCTAATGCTTTAATATTTAGATCATCAAATGCTGAGAAAATGAGAATTAGCTCAAGTGCTTTGTTGGTGGGTGGTACAAGCTCTGCTGCTAGTGCTGAAAAATTAGCAGTTTTAGGTGGGTCATCAACTGGTGCTTATTTCTCTGTAGAAGCAACACATACATCAGCTTTTGGTGCAATAAAATGGCGTAATGGTAATGGTGAAATTGGATCTATTTCATTTGCAGCAAGTGCTGTTGCCTACAACACTTCATCAGATGCAAGATTAAAAGACGTTACAGGCGAAGCTAGGGGTTTAAAAGTAATTAACGAACTTAACCCAGTTTCATATAACTGGAAAGCAGATGGCAAAGCTGATGAGGGTTTGATAGCACAAGCAGTACAAGAAATAGTGCCAAATGCAGTAAGCCAAAATGATGATGGATACTATCAAATGGATTACAGCAAATTAGTAGTGCATTTAGTTGCAGGAATGAAAGAACAACAAGCACAGATTGATGCTTTACAATCTGAAATTAACTTATTAAAAGGAGAGTAAAATGGCAATATCATATTCTTGGGACGTTTCAACAGTTGATACTTACCCAACACATAACAGCCAAAGTGACGTTGTCTATAACGTACATTGGAGATTAACCGCAGAAGATGATGCTAACCAAGATGCTGAGGGTAACAACAACATAGATTCTGTTTATGGCGCACAATCTGTAGATACTGCAGATTTATCAAGCTTTACAGCTTTTGCAGATTTATCTGCTTCAACTGTACAAGGTTGGGTAGAAACAGCTCTAGGTGCTGATAAAGTGACAAGTCTTAAATCTGCACTAGATGCACAATTAGTTGAAAAAGTCACATCAACATCTGTCACTAAAACTATAGGTTAAACAATGGCACTATTGCCTGTAACTCCTCCCGCTGGCATAATTAAAAACGGAACTGACTATGCTAACAAAGGTCGTTGGGTTGACGGCAATCTTGTGCGTTTTGAGAACGGGTTTTTAAAACCTGTTGGTGGTTGGTCTAAATTAAGAAATACAGCATTGACTGGCGAACCTATAGGTATGTATGCCTATAACGATAATGTTGGCAATCCTGTTTTAGCAGTTGGTACAAGACAAAAAGTATATGTTTTATACAACAATACTTGGACCGATATAACACCATCTGGTTTTGTGAATGATTCAGCCTCTGATCCTTTAGGTTATGGTGCATACAATTGGAGTGCAGAAGATTATGGTGATGCTAGAAGTCAATCTGGATTACCATTAAAACAAGGTCATTTTTCTTTTGATAATTGGGGGGAACATTTAATTTTTTGTTTTTCTGGTGACGGTAAAATATATCAATGGCGACCAGAATCACAACCAGGGGGTACTACAGATACCATAGCTACAGCAGTAACAAACGCTCCTACAGGCTGTCAGGCTGTCCTAGTGACCAATGAAAGGCATTTAGTCGCAATTGGTTCAGGTGGCGACCCTAGAAAAGTATCTTGGAGCGATAGAGAAAATAATACAAACTGGACATCTCAAGCCACTAATACAGCTGGTGATGTACAAATACCTACAGGTGGTCGTGCATTATTAGCAGTGAAATACCAAAACGATGTCATAGTCTTTAGTGATACAGGTATAGATAGAATGAGCTATGTAGGCTCACCTTTTATTTATGGCATTTCAGCAGCAGGTGTAAACTGTAAAGCAGTAAGTAGACGATCAGTTGTACAAACAGGTAACTTTGTTGCGTGGATGGGTGAAAACTCATTCTTTGTTTACGATGGTGTTGCCAAAGAAATCAAATGCGATGTGCATGATTTCGTATATGACAACTTAAATGTAACTGGCAGGCAGTCGTGCTGGGGTGGACACAACTCTAACTTTAACGAAATATGGTGGGGTTTTCCTGTGGGTGATGGACAATACACACCAAACAAATATGTTATTTGGAATTATTTAGAAAATACTTGGTCTATAGGGTCATTAGATAGAGGTTGTTGGGTTGACCAAGGTGCGTTTGACTATCCTATAGCTGCTGACTCAAGCGGTTTTGTATACGAACACGAATCAACAACATTGGCTAAATCACCTAACTTAAATGGTACTGCACCTTTTTGTACTAGCGGTCCAATAGAATTAGGTAATGGTAATAACTATGTGCAATGTAGTCAGATTATTCCAGACGAAGAGGCAAACACATTACCAGGTGTAACAATAAGTTTTAAAGGTAAGTTTACCCCGCTAGGCAGCGAAACAGACTTTGGTAGTTTTACCTTTGACAACGATGGATATACCGATGCTAGGTTTACAGCACGACAAGTGCAAATGACTGTAACAGGTAGCACAACACAAGACTTTCAAGTTGGTAATATAAGACTGAACGTAAGAACCAGGGGTAGAAGATAATGGATTTATCCTCACAAAGACAATATTTACAAAGAGCAATCAATGTTAAGTATTCTTTTTCAGCAACTACGCAGCAAACAATATATACAGCGCCAAGCGGAGGCGATTTTGATTTTGCTATTATACAAGGTTTTTTAGCTTGCGATCATGGTAATCAACAAACCAATTTAGATGTGTCTGTTACAGATACAAGTTCTAACGAATTTTTTATATATAAACAAAAAAATATAGCAGCACACGCTACTGAAGAATTACAAACAAACGCAGGCATTATTTTAAAACAAGGCGAAATATTAAAGGCACAAGTAAACCATGCTAATATAGATTTATATTTAAGTATCGTAGAATATGCAAAAGGCGACTAATAACGTAATTGATATAAACCAAGCGAAAAAAGATTCTTGGGAGATGCAATGGGAAAGATGTAAACCCTATATAGCAAAAGCTGTTAAACATCAAGATTCCTATACAATTGACGATATAGAGGATAAAATAAGACATGGTATATTCCATTTATGGCCAGGCAAAAAGTCTGCATACATAACAGAATTTGTAATATATCCACAAGTCAAAGCAATGAATTTGTTATTTTGTGGTGGTGATTACGAAGAATTAGAAGAAATGCTACCATCAATAGAAGCATTTGCAAAAGCCGCAGGTATTAAAAGATTATACGGTGGCGGTAGAAAAGGATGGATTAGAAAGATAAAACATCTAGGATTTGAAACAGAACATTTAATTAGAAAAGACTTATGAGTAAAGGAAAGACTACAACAGAATCTACAGCAAGCTTACCAGCATTCCAAGAAGAACAATTTAAAAAACTTTTTGCAGCTGCTCAAGGTGTATCACAACAGCCTTTTGTACCCTATACAGGCCCAATGGTTGCTGGTTTTTCTCCAGACCAATTACGACAGTTTCAAGGTACTAGAGGACTGTTTGAAACTAGCATGGCTGCTGATCCTACCAGAGCGATGCAAAGACTTGCAGGCGAAGCAAGACCTGTTACTGGCCCAGCGGCTTCTCTACTTGGTCAAGACATAGGTGCATATCAATCTCCTTATCAACAACAAGTCATAGACGCAACTATGAAAGACATACAGCGACAAGCTGATGTAGCGCGTGGCGGTGCTCAGGAAAGAGCCATTAGAGCTGGCGCATTTGGTGGTTCACGATCAGCAATATTAGAATCAGAATCACAAAGACCTTTTGTTGAGGCCATGGCTAGAACAGCTGCTGAGCAAAGAGAAAGAGGTTTTGGTCAAGCATTAAGATCAGCAGAAGCAGATGTTGCAAGACAACAACAAATGGCTATGTTTGCACCAGAGCTTGACTTAAGAGCAAGACAACAACAAGCAGGATTGCTTGGAGGTATGGGCGCACAACAAAGAGGATTACAACAACAAGCTATCGATGCACAAAGAGGAGAATTTTTCAGAGCGCTTGGTTATGGACCATCACAAATTGGTTTATTACAAGGCGGTATGGGTACACCATTAGTATCACAAACACAAACACAGAGTCAAAAAGCTGGATTGGGCGGCATGTTAGGTGGCGCTGCTGGCTTACTTGGCTCATTAGCATTGGGCGGAGCTTTCGGTGCTGGCGGACTCTTTGGAGGCGCAGGTGCGGGTGCGGGCGCAGGTGCAGGCGCTGGTGGCGGTTCTGTTTTCACTGGATTATAGGAGTTTTATAATGTCATTTGGAAAAACACCAACAAATTTACAAGTACCAACACAGCCAGTCAGTCAACCGACTGTTGCACCGACATACACACAACCAACAACTAATCCATACAGCAAGCAACAACAAATTGGTTTATTTTTGAGTGCATTGTCAGATGCTTTAGGTCAAAGAGATCCTATAGCTGGTACTATGCAAAGACAAGCTATGTTGCAAGGACAGCAAAAGCAAACAGAGCAAAAAAAGAAACAGCAAGAACTAGAAAAACAATTAAATATTGCTATTGATCAATCTAATTTACCGCAATCACAAAAAGATTTGTTCAAAAAATTTGATGTACAAACTAAATCAAGAATGTTAATAGAAAGTTCTAAACCAAAAGAAACACCTAAGCCTACAGAACAAATAAGCAAACTTAAATTAGATGCTATGAACGCGCTTTTTAAATATGGCGGTGATGAAGAAGCATTTAAAACAGGAGAACCAGCTTTATATAAAATATATACAGACACAATAAAAAAATCTGACCAAGCAGGTATTATAGATCTTATTTTAAAAGGTGGATATGGTGGAACAAGCAATAATACTGGTTTAATTATAGAAGAAATAAATAAAGGCTAAAATGATATGCCTGTATATAAAATAACAGACCCAAATACTGGCGAATCAATAGAAGTAACTGCTAATAGACAGCCAACAGAACAAGAGGCATTACAAATATTTGCTGAACAACAACAAGCTCCAGAACAACAACAAGCTCCAGAACAACAACAAGCTCCAGAACCAAAAGATTTAAAATTAACTGAGTCTGCTCTTAAACAAAATCCAGCATGGATTCAATCTTCTAAAAAAATATATGAATTAAATGAGGGTGCTGATGCGCCTAAATTAGATTCAGACGAACAATATGCTAACTATGGTTTAAGGTATATGGGTTGGTTTAATTATAATCTTCCTAAAATGAGTTTAGAAGCCACACAACTAACACAAGCAACAGACGATCAAAAAAAAGCTTTTGTAGATTTAATGGATATGTATGACCAAAAACAAACAAGTCTAGCTGGTTTTGGTAGATTATTAAAAGGTTTAGCAACAGACCCAAGTACCTATGTTGGTATAGGAACTTTTGGTGCAGCTACAGCTGGCGCGCAGGCAGTCAAACAAGGAATTAAAGAAGGCGTAAAACAAGCCACTAAAGCTGGTATAAAGCAAGGTGCAAAAATCGGAGCAATCGAAGGTGCAGTATATACGGCAGCAGATAATGCTTTGAGACAATCTGCTAGAATTACAGCAGGAGAACAAGATAGCTTTGATGTCGGTCAAAACTTAAAATCTGCTGCATTTGGCGGAACAATAGGCGCAGGTATTGGTGGTCCGTTAGGTGGTTTTGGTAGTAATGTTGCAGCTAAAGCAGAAAAAGCAGCACAACAAGATACTTTTATAAAACAAACTCAAAAAGAAATAGCTGAAGAACAAGAGGTAACTGAAGCTATATATGATTGGGCGGATGTTGTAACTGGTCAAGAACCGCCAACAACAAATTATTCTAGAAAATTAGCAGAAGAAGCAAGAGATGAATTAGCCGAAACAACACCAGACGTACAAGCAGATATCAATTTAGGTTTAAATAAAAATGTTATTGATGCTGGTGTCGAAATATTAAATGAATTAAAAATACCAAGAAATCCATCTATTCAAATATCAGATCAATTATTTGATGCCTTACAAGGTATAGACCAGCAACCACTCGCAAAAGGTAAATTTGATGAAGTGTTAAAAAGAAATAATATAGAAAGTCCTATGGAACTTTTACAATTATTTAAAATAGCTGCATCTGATTCTGGTAAAAGATTAAATCAATTAAGCCTCGCTAGAAAAAGATTGCAAAATATAGCAGATGATTTGTCTAATAATGTTCCTACTGAAGATTGGGCCTCTACAGCATTAAGAAAATTAGGTATAAAAAAAGAAAATATATACGCGCTAGATAATATAAGAAGAGGTCTATTAGTTAGTCAAATTGCAACGTCAGCTCGTAACTTTACCGCTCAGGTAGGTAGGGTTGGTATGCATACTATAACTAATGTTTTTGATGATGTTTTAAATCAAACATTCAATCCAATTAAAAGACTTTTTGGAAAAGAAACTGCTCCTGTCGATCATACACAATCATTTAAATTATTAGCAAATCTAACAACAGATGTTAAAAAATCTAAAGATATTACTGATTTTGTTACTGATTATTTTGTAAATGAAAAAAATAGATTATTTACAAATTATGCATCTGATGTTGCAAAGGCAACTGACAGCAAACCCTTTGCAAGAGCGCAAAAAGTTGTCGATGGTTTAAATACTTTAAATAGAATGCAAGAATATTTTTATAGAAGAGGTATGTTTGCTGCATCATTAGATGAAAGTTTAAGAAAAAAAGGTATTAACATTAATGATGTCATAGAAGCTAATGACATATCAAAAATTACAGATGCAGATGTAAAAAAAGCAGTGGATGATGCTTTAACATTTACGTACGCAAAAACACCAGACAATGCATTGTTAAAAGGTTTTGTAGATACAGTAAATAAAATGCCTTTTATAGCTACAGGTGTTTTACCTTTTCCTAGATTTATGGCTAATGCTATAGACTTTCAATTTAAACACAGTCCTCTTGGTTTTACATCCCTACTTTCACGAAAAGAAAGAGCAAAAATAGCTAAAGGAGATTATAAAGCTCTAAGCCAAGCTATGTTAGGCACAGGTATTTTAATGGGTGCTATTGAAGCAAAAAGAACGGGATTTGGTGGAGAAAAATGGTATGAATTAAAAGGTACAGACGGTACAACAATAGATGCAAGACCATATTTTCCTTTAACTCCATATTTATTAGTAGCAGATTTAGTGGTTAGATCTGAAGAAGGTAGAATACCACCAGATTCTAAAGATATATTACAAGGGTTGACTGGAGCGCAGTTTAGAGCAGGAGCTGGTCTTGCTTTGGTTGACAATTTAATAAACGATTTATCTGGCATAGATAGTGAGGATAAAATTAATAAATTTGTAACAAGGTATACATCAGATGTTCTTGGTGGATATTTAACACCACTTAGAATGTTTAATGATTTTGTAGACCAACAACAAGAGTTTAGAACAGCAATACCAACAGGAGATATTCCAACAGATATAGCTCAACAACTTGGTACAAGCATACCTTTTTATAGAGAAAGATTTCCTACAGTTGTATCTCCAACAAGAGAGGCAACACCAGGTAGACCAGAAACTGTAAGAA
>Ga0181420_1001187_pt1 | contig 9983 bp, 11 predicted proteins | sample 43SPOviralmetaG_FD_130145 | JGI IMG/M metagenome (GOLD analysis project Ga0181420, IMG submission 130145) | Marine viral communities from the oligotrophic San Pedro Time Series (SPOT) site, San Pedro Channel, CA, USA - 43 SPOT_SRF_2013-05-22 | ecosystem: Environmental > Aquatic > Marine > Strait... | reverse complement strand
TGGCACCGTGAGGACAGAAGGTTCTTACAACGCTTGGACCTAAATCAGATTGCACAAGCAGCCCCAGAGGTTGTTGAATTAATACAAGGTGGCGAAAACGACGAAGAGCTTACAGCTTTACTTGAAGCAACATTCCGGGGTGTAACAAAAAAAAGAGCTAAGAAAGCCCTCAAGGAATTACGCAAGAACGGAGAAGCGGAACTACCAATCGTTCGTAGACAGATTGATGCCCCCGAGGTTAAGACCCTTGCACCCGATGGTGACTTCTTCTTTCCTCCATATGTTACGGACCCACAGCGTGCACCGTACTGCTTTTGGAGAACTTACTACACAGCTCAAGAGCTTGAGAACAAAGTAATGACCGACGGATGGGACGAGGACTTTGTTGATTACATTATCGAGCACTACAGAGGTGTAAGCGTGGACTCAATTGAACGCGAGCAAGAAGGACGTAGGAGCACATCATTAACTGATAACGCTTATGAAGCGAATGAGTTAATTGAAATAGTTTACGGATACCAACGATTGATTGACCAAGAGGACGGATCCGAAGGAATTTACTGCACAGTCTTCCACAAACAGTTTGATGGAAACGAGCAAGCTCCGGGATATGCTAAGTTTGAATTATTAAATGGCTACGAAGATTATCCGGTAGTTGTAAGCAAACTTTCTGAAGATAGTAAGAGGTTGTACGACACTCAAACTATTCCAGACATTCTTCGCGGGATTCAGAATCAAGTCAAAGTAGAGCGGGATTCACGTATAGATAGAAACAGCCTAGCTACACTACCTCCGATTCTTCACCCAGTTGGTCAAGCACCAACAGATTGGGGACCGGGAAGAATGATACCTTACCGCAGAAAGGGAGACTTGGACTTCGCTCCAACACCACCATCACCAGTTGGTTCCATAGAGATCGAGAAGACTATGGAAGCCCAAGCGGACAGACTCTGTGGATTGGATGAAACAAGTCAAATCTCACAAGTGCGTAAACAATTCTTGGTCGACAAGTTCTTACAGCACAACGCTGAGGTTTTACAGATGTGTTATAAATGTTTTCAAAGGTTTGGACCGGACTCAGTTTTCTTTAGAGTAACCGGATCGCCGGACCCCGTAAATTTCGATAAGGGTGACCCCGACGAAAATTACGACATAATCATTTCATATGATGTCCTCAATTCGGATCCAGAAACTCAAGAACAAAAGCTCCAACAGCTCATTGCCCTTACTCAGTTGGATAGGAGTGGCCGTATTGATATCAATTCTCTTCTCGATGCAGCTGCTAATAGTATTGATCCGGTACTCGCTGATCGTATTCTACAGCCTACAGAAGATGCTCAAGAACAAGTTGTCCGAAAAGTAACTGATGACCTCGCTAAGATATTTGCGGGTATCGAGATGCCAGCGAGTCCTAACGGTGCTCAAGTGGCTATGCAAGTTATTCAGCAGTACACTTCTCAGCCAGATGTTGCTGCTAGGGTGCAGTCCGACGAAGCCTTCAGAGCTCGTCTCGAGAAGTACGCCGGTCAGTACACCTTCCAAATGCAACAAGCACAAAACGCTCAGATTGGTAGAGTTGGTACACAACCAGCCCAAATGGGTGACATTCAGACACAAGGAATATAGTATGGCTAATATGACTAGAAGTCAGTACGCTGATATGAGAGCATCTCAGCTTTCAATACCACAGCTTGTAGGTAAAACAATTAGCTTAAATGAAGGCATTCGTAAAGATGTCTACAAGGATACTAAAGGAAATAAAACTATAGGAGTGGGCTTCAACTTAGAAGATACTACCAATCAACCCGCCCTTGATGCTTTAGGACTAAACAGAGATGAGTTAAAAGCTGGTACTAGGTCTTTGACTGACCGAGAAGTCAATGAGCTCTACAAGTACTCATCTATGCGAGCAGTTAAGGACGCTATAGCATTTGACCCAAACTTGCAATCCAGACCAGCTAATGTTCAAGTAGCTATCATTGATATGTCCTTCAACCTTGGTTTAAATAAACTTAAAAAGTTTGAAAAGATGAAAGCAGCACTTGATGTAAATGATTACAACAAAGCTGCGGACGAAATGAAAGATTCTAAATGGTTTAAACAAGTAAAAAGTCGCGGACCTCGTATGGTCAACATTATGCGTACCGGTTTTACTGATTAATTTATGACACTAGAAGAAGACCTAAAAGCCCTAGGACAGCACGAGCACTTTGCTCGGTTCCTAAATACTATAAGCGACCTCAGAGAGGAATCAATAGAGGACTTGCATAAAGCAAGCAACGAGGAGATACAACAAATCTCGGGTCGAATACTGACATACGACCAAATACTTCAGATGTGTGACTGGCGAAACTTACAAGTACGTTATGCTGATAGACTTTAATTATATTACTATTGATGTATAGTATATAATATAACCATCGACTACGCTCGTCGTAAACAAGCGGAAACATTATGTCAAACGAAATCACAGTGGGAGACGCTGAACCCACAACAGAAACAGCAGCGGAACAGTCAAATATGTCAGTGACGGATTTTATTAACCGTCGCTTAGGCCAAGCAGAGGAGAAAGCTCCAGAAGCGGAAGCCAATGTTGAAGCAACAGACGAAGTAGTGGAAGAAGCCGAGGTTGAGAGCAATGCGGAAGAAACCAACGAAGAAGTTGTTGCTGAACAATCAGAGGAAACAGAGGAGCAATCCGAAGTATCCGACGATGTTCTTTCACAGTTAGATCTAGATGAGATGTCCGAAGATGACCTCAAGGAACTATCCGAAAAGCTAGGCAGTAGAGCAGTAGCTCGATTTGGGGAACTTACAGCAAAGCGTAAAGCAGCTGAAGAGAAACTCAAAGCGATGGAAGCTCAACTCCAAACAAAGAATCCATTAGAGACTCAACAAGTAGCTAACAACCCATATGAATCAGTAGATTCATTAGAGGGTTTGCAAGAAAAAGCTCAAGAAGTAACAGAAGTAATAGAGTGGGCTGAGGAAATGTTGTTTAACGCAGACGGGTACGGACCAGAGGATGTCGTAACAGAAGTAGAAGGAAAAGAGCTTACCAAAGCTGATGTGCGTAAAAGCCTATTGAACGCACGCAAGGCTAGGGATAAATTCTTACCGGCTCAACTGAAAACACTCCAAACAGTAGCACAATCAAAACAGCTTAAAGAAGCCTTTGATACACAAGCTACACAAGAGTTGGATTGGTTACAAGGAGAGGATAACGACACTCGTAAGAACTATGAAGCTATGGTCGGTGATTCCCGATTCCAAAAACTATTAGATAAAGCAGAACCAGAAATAGGAGCACAGCTCAACTATATTATGGCTCACGCTGCTAACAGTATATACGGACGGAAAACCATCAAAAATAGCCCAACGTCTACGAAGTTAAGTCCACCTAAAACAGCCGTAAGTGCTGCATCAACATCAGAGAAAACTGTGGGAAAGTCTGCTAAAGCACTTAAAAGCTTTAACCAACAATTTAGACAGTCTGGCAACAAGAGTGATTTCATAGCTCTCAGAACTCTACAAATAAAAAACAGATAACCCAAATTATAATATACAATGTCATTCTCAAATACATTCGATACAACTAATCCGGGATCTGGTGTTTCCAACAGAGAAGACTTGACTGATGTTTTGTCAATTCTTGCTCCCGAAGAAACTCCAATCCTTTCTTCTGCTTCTAAGCAGAAAGCTAGTTCTACATTTGTTGAGTGGACTGTCGACAGCCTAGGTGCACCATCAACTGCTGGTGTTTCTGAAGGAGCTGACGTACAAGCCTTCACCGACAAATTCTCTGGCCGTGCTCGTCTCGGTAACTACACACAAAAATTCCGTCGGGACTATATGGTATCAGACCTCCAAGAGGCTGTTGATTCCGTAGGTCCAGCTAAGATCGCCCAAGCAGAAGCTAAAGCAATCCGTGAAATCAAACGCGACATTGAAGCTACCCTTGCTGGTACTCAAGACCGTGCTGTTGAAAACGGTGCTGGTACAGCTTATGGTTTACGTGGTTTAGGTGACTGGATTGATTCCGCTGGTCCAGCTGATGTTCCAGCTAACTTCCGTACTCCATCTGCTCCAATCAATGCTACTGGTACTGCATTCACAGAAACTGTTCTTAACACAATGATCTCTTCGATCTATCGTGAAACTGGAACTGTGAACGACCTTATGCTTGTTGCTGACACAGCTCTCCGTAACGAAATCTCTGACTTCGCTCGTAGTGGTGCAGCCAATGACGTTCGTTCAATGAACTACAACGGTAATGAATCAGCTATCAAACTATCTGTTGACTTATATCAATCAGATCACGGTATTGTTTCAGTAGTAAACGGTAACCCGGATTGTATGCCAGCAGTAACTGGTGGTACAGCAAACGGTGCTGGATACTTAGTTAACCCAGAATACTACGGTGTTCACGAGTTAATTCCATTAGGTTCAACTCGTCTCCCTAATATGGGTGGTGGTGAGCGTGGATATGTTGATGCTTCCTTAACTCTAGGTGTATACCACCCCGGAGCACACGGTTATATTCAAGCAATCTCTTAATCATTAACCAAGGAGAAATATAACATTATGTCAAAATTAACTGTAAACGAATCAGCGGGAGATTTTACTCACGTTCTTACATTATCAGCAGCGGACATCGTTGCAGCATCTACTAACCAAACTATCTGGGGTTCTATCCCAGCTGGTGGTGCAGTTGACGTTGCTTTCGCTGTTGAATCAGTAGCTCTTGTTGGAGCTAGTGACATCACACTAGAAGTTGGAACCGGAACTGACGATGATACTCTTATCGACAGCTTCGACATCGACGCTAATGCTGGTGCAACTGTGTACAACACTGGAACAGATTTCATTCAAGGTGCTGGGACTACTACATCTAAAGCTGGAGCTGATCCAGTTGCCGGATCTGGTGGTGCCGCTGCTACGAATCTTATCTACAAATTCGGTGGAACAGTAGCTAACTTAACAGCTGGAGAAGTTATTATTGGAGTTCGTGTATTCGACCCAATGAGATTCTCAAAGGCTTAACACTTAAATTTGGTTGGGGGTCACGCAATGTGACCCTCAGCTATTTTTTTTTAATTTTAAATTACTTATGGATATTATCACGGACATACCTAGAAGTTTCACAGACGGTGAAATCGATGCGGCATTCTTGGCTGAAATCAAGAGTGGTTTTAAATTAGAAAAAGAAACCGAGCACCTACGTGTAGCTCAAGCACAAAAAGAAGCTAAAGACCTTAGAGGTAAGTGCCACCCTACATTAGGTAGACCAGTGGCTACTATTCCGGCTAGGGATTTCTTTAGACTAACTAAAAAATACGGACACGACCAAGTTCACTCCAAAGAGTTCTTGAAGTACTACAACAAAAAGTTTCCAGAACTAAGCCCTAATCAAATATAATGCAAGATAGAACTTACGCTGACTTAAAGGCACTTATACAAGCACTGTCCGGAGTGGGTTCGTTCACTACCGAGGAGGATGAAAACATTGTTAACTTCGTTAACAGACGTGCGTCCCAAGCTTATCATATGAGCCCATCTTGGCCTAGGTATTTAGTTTCTTCCGAAGGTAGAGACATTAACGCTTATACACTATCGGGTGCAACTGCTAGTACAAGCACTAGTGTAAATCAGAACTATAAGTTCTTAGGAACAAATGATGGCAACGTAGGAACAGTAGGTACAAACGTTTACCAAGGTGTAACAACTACTACAGTAATCATCTACAAGGACTCAAACAATGCTTGGTTAGTACAGACCGGAGCTTCGGCTGCTATTCAGTCCGACGGCAAATATAGAGTAACAGCTGGTACATCTCAGTTTACAGAAGCGGATACACTTAAAAAAGATGTATTAGAAAATGTTACAACTTGGACACCACGAGCTGGTTCGGATTCATTACTAGTGGAACCAAAGAACCTTATACCCTACGCAGAAACCGGTAAAAGCACTATAGGGGACTTTACTAGAATCCATAGAAAGCAAGCCTTTTACAATAACTCTGCTTTGGAGTACGACTTCTTTGTGGATGCAACGGGTGCAAATGTTTTAAACATTGTATCCAGCACTGATAGTAAAGTATTCGTAACTTATAAAATACAACTACCACTCTTCACAGCGGATTCAATAGACATCCCGGGAGAGTTCTTTAATTTCTTAGCTCACTCAGCTTATGCGGACTTCCTACGTATGGACGGCCAACACGGAAAAGCTTTGACTGAAGAAGAGGTAGCACAGAGCTACATAGATTCCCAGTTGGAGCAAATAGATATTCGTAACAACAACAACTCAATCAATCACAAATTTTCAACCTACGTCAACCGCCAAAGTCGTTGACACTTAATGTAAAATAGTCCTATGGCAAACTCATTCGTAACCAACTTATATCCAAAGCCGACTTCTGGAGTGGCGGACCAAACCCTTGCGGTAGCAGATGCTGCTGTGCAGTTCGGAACTGCGTTCAATAGCTTGACTCGATACATTGTACTAGATGTGCAACTAGCAGACGTTCGAGTAACCTATGACGGTTCAGATCCTACAACTACAAACGGTCACATCCTTTTTGCTGGACGTTCATACACTTGGAGTAAACAAGCGGCAGTCGCAGCTAAATTTATCCGGGACGGTAGCGTATCAGCAAGTATTCACGCTTCAGAATTTACTGATTAATTATGTCCTCCGAACAACTAGGTGCCGCCCAGAATGTACTTAAGGGCAACCTTGGTGGTGCGTGGGATATTACCAACGGATACCAAGATGCGTACACTGATCTAGGTATAGCTCGTAGATTCGGTGGCTCTGCTGCAGCTTACTCATTGCGAGACATTGGTGCAATGAATGGTAGGGTAGTAAAAGTCCGTAGGGACTTAGCCGGAGAAGAAGCGGATGCAGAAGAAGATTTTTCCGCAAGCCAAGTAGATAGCGGTGCATTAGAGAACTGGGTCAATGGTAAACTAGAGAGTACATTACCGGCAGATGTAGCAACAGCCGCAGCTGCTTATAGTCTTCGTAAAGTAAAGGCATCTTATGCTAGTAATGCAGTTCGTATTCGTAGAGGCTCAGATAATGTAGAGGTAGATGTAGCTTTTGATTCAGATGATAAAGTAAGTGCTAGTTCAGCGATTACAAATGTAGCTGAACAAGGTGGCGAAAGTGGAAGCACAAATGCTACCGACCTTAATGGATTTTTAAATGAAAGTGTAAGTGGTTTTATTGCAACTTCTTATTCTGGAATTGATGCATCTTATAAGAATTTTACGAGTGACCCTACTATAAGTAATACTGCATTTAGTGGTGCAAATGGAGGAACTCAATCAAGACTTACTTATCAAAATCCTTTTGGATATTCAGTTTCAGCTAGTGACTTTGATGGTTGTAAAGTTAAAGTTACGGGAACAGTAAACACTTTGAGTGGTGGTAATATTACTATAAAACCTAATACCCAAAGTAATGGCGGAGGTTCTTGGACTCCAGCTGAAGGCAATAAAGTAATATCAGATGGAACAACTGGTTCATTTGAATATATATTTACTGGAGATGGAACTAATCTTTTTAAAAGTGTTGCCTTTTTAATTGATGCAAGCACAACTGTAGATGTTTCTAATTTAACTTTTGAATTTATAGAACACGGAGCTACTGTCCACACTTGGTACGACCAAGCTGGGTCAAACAATGCAGTTCAAACAACTGCTGCGAACCAACCAAAGATTGCAGAGAATGGAGCATTGCTTGCTGATGGGGTAGACTTTGATGGAACTAATGACTATTTGGATTTCAGCGAAGACATTTGTGATAATATAAATTCCTTCAGTGGATTTGTGCAAGCTAAGTCAGATGGTGCTACAAGTTCTCAGATTATATTTTCAACTGGGTTTAGTGGTAGTAACAGTATAATTGGATTAGGGAGAGGTAGTACAACATCTAGAATAAGTTATGTAAATAATAGCTATGATATAGCATCTGCAAGTGCACTAGAAAATGGTTGCTTACTTTCTATTATTGCTGGTTCATCTACTGCAAAAGGATTCAACAATGCAGTAGAAGGAACAAGCCAATCATCGGCTAGTATTAATCCAGTAGAGAGTGGAGGATTAGGAGCTCACAATGGAACTGGTAGCTTCTTTGATGGAAAAATAAAAGAAGCTATATTTTACAAATCTGACCAATCAAACAATCGCTTCAAGATTGAGTCCAACATCAATAACTATTACAGTTTGTACAATGATGCGAATGAAGTAACTGGAGCATTTACCGCAAGTGGTCAAGATTCTTTTACAGCTAATGGCACTGACGGGTTTACATTAGGTTCCGCTACTGCCAATGCTTTTGCCGGAATAGAACTAAATGAAAAAGTTCCGGACAACGATGTAATATACATTTCTTTTAATGCAGACCTATCTGTTTCTGGGACTGCTAGTCCTACAGTTGCACTTAGAAAAACATCTATATCTGGCACAGTATCTTCTGATTCTCCTAGTAGTGGACAGCCAGCAGTTATACAAGGATTTAATTCTTTTGGATTAGTTTGTAGTGATGCTGATGCTAAATTTGTAACATTTTTAGAAGGTGATGATAATGTAACTTTTACTATATCTGACTTTAGAGTATCTCGCATAGAACGAAATGGTTTTGTTCCTACTTGGTATGACCAAAGCGGTAATGGTGATAATGCTACTCAAACTTCAGCATCAGCACAACCCAGAATAATTTTAAACGGAGGTTTAGTTAAAAATGAAGCTGGCAAATCTACTCTTGATTTCGTTGCTACTGCTGATTTTATGGAAGTTCCTACAGCATTAGATAACATTAATACTGCATCTGTATTTTGTGTATTTGACAGAGATGTCAACTCCGGCAATGGTGTTATAGCTTCTCAACTAGGTAGTAGTGGTACTACATCTAGAATGTATACTCCTTTCTTTACTGGTTCAATTATGTATTGGGGTTATGGAGACTCGGCTACTAAAATTAATATGGGGACTTATGATGCTAACCGAACTTACTTGGGGTCTTTTGTTACGGGTGATACAAATGCAGAAGCCTTTTTAGATAATGTATCAAAAGGAACAACTGCTGTTCAAAGTGCTCTTGTTGATGGTAGTCCTCAAGGAACTATTGGTAGAATTACCCGTGGTTCTTCCTCTTTTCCTTTAAACGGTAAAGTATCAGAACTCATTTACTACAAAGCAACATTACAAAACGATGCTGATACTATTAATACAGAAATAAACAATCATTACAATATTTATTAACAATGAGTGATACAATTAACTATATAATATACGACACCCTAGAGGATGCTTTAGTAAAAGCAGATGCAGAGGGGCTAAGACGAGGCTATGCTTACCACAGAGTAGGTAGCGGTACTAGGTACTCTACATATCCAAACGAGACTGCAAGTGGCAAGTTTGCCCTAGTGGTGGACGGATACGAGCTAACAGAGGACGAAGAAGCTTTAATCGTTACTAGCGTAACATTCCCAGCCCCGGAGGACGTATAGTATGGAGGATATAATCCAAAGACTATCGGCATCTTTATTCGGTACTTGGGCTAGCTTTAGCCTACAAAGTGTTGATTCTTTGGCTTCTATATTCTGCTCAGCCTTAGTAAGTGTACTGACTGTAATGTCCATCTATAAACTTTTAAACAACAAATGACAACTGAACTCATAGCAATGCTAGGCGGAGGAGCAAGTGGATTCCTCTTTAAATTAATCGGTACAATGGCATCGAACTCGCAAGCAAACCTTGATAACTTAATTAAAGCACAGAGGTCAGCGGATGCTAGTGCGGATGCAGCGGCAAAAAGAACTGGAGACGGTGGTGCTATAGTTCGTAGAATAATTGTAATAACTGTATTGTTCGGAGTAATCATTGCTCCATTTATACTAGCTCACAGCAATGAGGGTGTAACAGTAGCTAACGAATACAGCAAGTGGTTTGGTTTTGTATCGGGCACAAGCTATC
>Ga0181420_1001186_pt1 | contig 9984 bp, 9 predicted proteins | sample 43SPOviralmetaG_FD_130145 | JGI IMG/M metagenome (GOLD analysis project Ga0181420, IMG submission 130145) | Marine viral communities from the oligotrophic San Pedro Time Series (SPOT) site, San Pedro Channel, CA, USA - 43 SPOT_SRF_2013-05-22 | ecosystem: Environmental > Aquatic > Marine > Strait... | reverse complement strand
TGATAGGAGCTAACTAACTATGTCCGTAATTTTTCCCGGTAATTATGTAGCCCACCTGAACGCATATCGCGAACAGGGTGTTGAGGCTCTCCCAGGTGTTGAGTTCTACCGCATTGTCGGTGCTCTCGTTCTAGATCCCGATAACGCTGGAGTTCTTTCCGGTGGTGTATTGGCAGCTGGCACCTACAACTTGAAGGTTCTGTCACCTGATCTCCGTCAGGATGACAAGCCACGTGTAGATAAAGCATTCGTAATTCCCAAGAATTCCGTTGTTTATCGCACCGCAGTAAACGCACCTGGCGTCAAGGCTACTGCTAATGGCAACACCATTAAAATCAAAGCCTTAGGTGGTAACGCTCCTGGTAACACCGGTAGTGAAACAACCCTGACTGCAGGCACTGACAAGTTCTTCCCTGCTGATGGCGCTGCCTCCGCAATGTTGGGCATTGTCAACGGCACTGCTATTAGCACTTCTGCTGACACTGCTGTTCAAGTCATCACTTCTGCAAGCTTCACTGCTGAGCAGAACCCTTCTGCTGGTGCAGACCGTAATAGCCCCTCTGCCATCTTGGTTGAGATCTGCTACTACCGTGCTGCTCCCGCACCTGATGCAAGCGATGCTCATATTCCTTACGGAATTGAAGCTGGTCAAGGCACCTGATAATAACAATCAAATAACTAAGGCGTCTCATATGAGGCGCTTTTTTTGTGCCTATAATATGAAAAGGAATACCCCAAAAATATGGCTGAACAAAAGTTATTTCAAGATAGTAAAACTGGAAAACTAGTTGAGTTTATCAGTACTCACGATAAAGAATTTGCAATGGTTAAAGATGCTGGAGGTAACGTCACATTTATGACCTTGGAACAGCTTGTACCATATGACCGTGAAAAAGGTCGAATGGTCAAGATTGCACAACTACAGCAAGAACTACCAGAAGAGCCTCTGCCTGATCCGATTGTTCCAATTGAAGACATGCGATTGAATCTGAATGCAGCGCAAGCAGAGCAGATTGCCAAACGTCTGCCTGGCGTTGGTTTTGCAACCGCTAAGAAAATTGTTGAACTACGTATGTCTTTAAGTGGTGAGCGCTTTGCCAATTTGAAGCAACTAGAAAATATCCCTAGGGTTAACTGGGATCAGTTGATTGAAGAGGACCTTATCTTTATTAGTTAAACTAGTAATATTAAAGTCAAAGTATAGTAATGGCAATTAACCTTGAAGATGCGTTACTAGCGAAAGCGCAGTTAGATCAACAAAATCAAATTGGCATGGGCACTGCTGCTTTATTAGGTAGTGGTGCAGGTGCATTAATTGGTGCAACAGCAGGTGCTGTTCCATATGCCGTAGGAAATCAAATTAATAAATTGAAGGACAGGCTTAGGGGTGGAGAAGCTTTAGTAAGTGGTCCAATGGAAAACATGCGTAAAGCTGTAAGGCCTGGCCCTCGTATGGCAGGGGGCTTTGTTGGAGCACTCTTGGGTGGTGGATTAGGTGCAGTAGCACAACAAGCTGCAATGCAAAACTCACCTGCAGCAGTACTACTAGCAAAACTGCAGACTGAAGGATCACTAAGCCCATCAGAGACTCAGCAATTACAAAGTGTTCTTGCTGATACATACAGCAACATCACAGGGATTGCGTAATGGAACTAGACGATTATCTAAAGTCAAAAACTAGATTTCACTTGGGATTCAATGCTGGTGCACAAATTCCAGCTGGTGATCGCTCCCGCCTAGAAGAAGCAATGGCGCTTATCCCAGATAACTATTGGTATGAGCAGATTGTATATCACATCAAACGTTGTGATATCGCATGGCGAGCAAGTGCTGCTATACCAGATGATTACTTCGATGCAAATGGAAGCAGGGTGCTAAATCCGTCACGTCAAGAAATTATTTCTGGTGACGTAGATCGTACAATTCAAACGTCAGACCCACTTAAAGGTGATGATTATTTTAGGGAGATTTACCTTCGAGAAATTGATCGACTAGCTGAAAGCTTATACGTACCAAACTACAGACGACCTGAAGTACGTCGATATGCATTTGAACGTGCTGGTGCAGAGTTTATCCTGGCAGTACCAGGACCTGCAGATACAGCAGTGGGTACAAGGATGATGCTCAGCACAAGTTGGTGTTAAGTGTAGAATAGTCTTAGGATTTAAACCATACAATTATGCATGCCGTAAATACACACGGTGCTCCTAAAATTACCATGAATAGTCAGGAAGCTGACTATCAGATGAAGCTTAAGCAAGCACAAGCTCAAGCAGATGGTAATCCATATGTTGGAGGAGTACAACCAGAAATCAGTACTGGTGAACCCATGCCTGACGAAAGGTTTGAAAGACCTGAACCGCAAGCAGAACAACAAACTGATATGGCATCTGATGCACTAGACAGGAAGCTTGCCATGTATCGGAATGCTGTTGGTAATTCAGATGATGGCAATAATGATCGTCAACAAACTACGAGGATTTGATAATGGCTCTAAGTAAAGCACAACAGAATTCAATCAACCTGGATCCAAAACGGGCGATGCTGTCAATGAATATGTCAGTGACACCAGGGGATCCGACAACACAGATGAACAATCCCGATGTCCCTTTAAGTTTTGGACAACAATTTAGTTCGATGCCACAAGGCCCAGATGGAGTGTCTATCAATAAATTTACTTATCAAGATAAAGGATTAGTAAATGCAACACAATTAGCTTCAGTTGACCCCACAAAGATTGCTCGTTCAACGCTTCCTACAACAAGTCCACTTGGCACGGGATATCAAGGCAACACACCTTTTGGTGCTGTAAATACTTTGCAAGCACCTGCCGACTATATGGCAGCAGTTGGTATTAACTCACATCCATCAATGATGGGTAAGCCACAGAGTGCCATGGGCCTAACTGGTCAGCCAGCAATGATGCCCGACCCAATGGCAATGGTGCCTGGCAGTACTAAAACAACTATCGCCAAGAAAGGTAAATCAAACAAAGGTAATGCATAATGGCTTCTACATCTACTAACAAGCAACCGTTACTGGTTGACAATGTATTACACAATATTGTTGACCTTATCGGTGCAACAGTTGAACAAACATCTGTTATCACCATTGGTGGTTCAAACGGAGCAAAATTGATTGTTGATTGCACAACAAATGATGGAGCAATCATTGGTGAGATCTATACACTTGCAAGGCAGACATCTAATGCTTATACAGTGAATATGTATCTGGCAACTGTGAAGGATATCTTGATACCTTCCCAAGCAGTCTTCCTAGGTACCTTTAACGGAGCAACGACTGAAGGATCTAAGACTGTTTACGGCGGCATGCCTTTTGTATTGAATCCAGTACCAGGTGTAGGTTCAGAAGACTCCAGCCTTGTTATTGGTACTCAATTCCAAGCGCTGTATATTCCTAAGGGCAAAGCCCTGTGGGCAGCAGTCAAGAAACAAAGTGCGAACGACACAGCTACAGCAGCACCATTGATTGGGGTGCACGGCGGATTCTATTAATGCCTAGGAAGCAGAATGGCTTTGGTAGTTCAGAGTCATTTGCATTTAAAGGCTTTGGACGATTAGATAAAGGTAAGGGTACTGGCGCTGCTGGATATTATCCAGGTAATCGTCAGTACGGATCTATTGTGCAGCGTACTGTAATTGAAAAGTGGAACCTAGATAGTGATTGGGTGAAGTGGAGAAAAGGTTTTGAAATGTATAATCGTGCTGCATGGGAAAGTCTAAAGGTTAAGGATACAACTTATGATCCTGGCTTACCAAAGTCAGCTACCAACAAACCATTTAAAGATGCAATAATTAATTCCACCCTATACAAAGGGAAGGCATACGAGATTGATAACACATATGTTGGATATGAGTATCCGACAGCGAACGCTGATACGAATACCTATTACGTTGTAAAAAAATCACCCGAATCAAAATCGTTAGGGACAATAGTCAGCATTCAAAATGATCCTCTGACTTATTCAACAAATAAAGCCAATAAAGAAATTTATGTAACTATCAATCCAGATTCTGTTAATAGAGATTTGCTTCCGCAAATGATTGGTGACAGATTAGCTGATGGTCCATTATCTCAAAATGGGAAGACAGATGCAACATTAAAAAGAGTATTAACATCAGAAGGTTTGCCAAGTATTTATAAAGGCAAGACCTTATCAAAAGAATTAGAAAAAATAGTGAGCTTTACTCAAAGCAAAACAACTGTAAAAGTAAGCATTCCAGTTGGCGATGTAAATGTCACAAATAATACAGGAAACTTCGTACCAAACCAAGGCATCAACTATAAAGATAAGCCTGAACAAGCTTCATTAGATATCTTGAATAACCCAAGCCTGCTTGATGGAAAAATAATTTATGTGGATAAGTTTTTTATTGAGAAGCAGATCACATCACTTACTAGCTCGGCCTACACAGATGATGACCGATTCTTTGAATTTTCAATGCAGGAGACAGAAACAAGTCAAACATTAGTTGGACTAGATCAGGGAGTAAACGCACTGCCACCAGCCATGCTAGACCTAGCCGGACTACCAACAGTTTTTAGTACAACTAACGCATCGATAACAATTAATGGAGCATACATATTTAGGAAATCGGACTATCAAAAGTTTTTTCCTGGAATCTATATAACTGGTGATTTCATTTCACCAAGAGTAAAAGATATATCGTATTCGATCCTGCCATTTGTAGTTCAGAAGTCTGATATTGTAAACGGTAATTTTATATTTGAAGCTCAACCTTATTTCTCTGAAATTAATTTATATCCAGAGTTAACAAACGGTACAACACTTGTATTTTCAGACAACAGTTTTACCAAGTCTTATACTACAAATACTAAGTGGACAAACTTGAATACAGATATAAATCCATGGATGGATGAAGTATTTACTGTTGGTGCAACATTGATACCAGCTGACATGTATTCATGTAGCTGCCCAAACCACTCTCAGTCGATGCTGAGCATGCCACAAGCAAATCAGAACGAAGACACAAGAAAGACAAACAGACAAAAGAGATACCCATTACCGACTGCACAAGGACAAGACGACTACGGAATTGCAGGTCAATCATTAGCTGCAGGTAAAGTGAGTAGTTGGGAATCCGAATCTCATCGTTTAAGTTTTAAGTTGTGCAAGCATTCAATTGCCACCATGTTTAATGAAGACATAAAAGTTATCGAGCCAAATAAATATCCGACATTAGAAGCAAGAGAGGGGTTTGAAGAAAAACTAGCAAAAGAGATTCAAGAGAGTTATGATGACTTTGATCGTTCTTATAGACGTACAGGCATCTCAATATCAGAAATTGTTTTTGCTTTGTCTAAAGGCCTTAACTTAGATCCAACAAAGACAGCATATATAGTCTTTGAGAGCAAACAATAGCTATATGCGTTATCGTGAGAAATAAGAGTTGCGTATAGATTCTTATGTTTAAGTCAGAGGATTATCAGCTTCCATTAGAGAAAGTATTATCGCTACGAGTAATTACTGATGACATTGATTCCTGCAAAGACGTTGGACTACTCCAAAATAGTCTGAAGGATACTACTAAGTTGCTCATGACATATCAACATATGCTGGGAAAAGTCTTACAAGATCAAATACATGCAAATCTAGCAAAGATGTTTGAAGAAGAAAGTAATTAACAGAACAGTTAAAATAAGGATATCAAGTTGATAGTTTAGGGCGTTTTCGATGAAGATTCAATTAAAGCACTCTAATGTAGTAAGTAGTGGATCAGCAAAGCAACCAACAGCTGTTAATATGCTTGATGGTGAAATAGCTGTCAATTTCAATGCAAACGATCCTGCAATCTTTATCAAGAATAGTAATGGTGATATTGTAAGAATCGCAGGTAAAGATAACCTTGCATTTACTGGCTATGAAGCCACGATACAAGCTGCGGCATCGCCTCCGTCAGGACTAGAAGCAGGGAATCTATACTTTGATACTGATGATAATAGGTTGTACTACTACTACAATAATGGCAGCTCGACCCAATGGGTAGATGCTAGTACTGAAAAATTTGATGTAACAATAATTCCAGATCCTACAAATTTAAGTCATCAAAGTGGGACCTTAGATGATCGCTATGTGAACTCTAATGGGGACACCATGTCAGGCAACCTTGTCCTGAATGCTGGTGTTAATATTAACTCGTCAGATATTTATCTCAACAACGGCAAAATAACTTTTGAAGGTGCAAGTGCCAATCAACATGAGACAAATTTAACGGTCATTGAACCAACGGCTGATAGGACTCTTGCTCTACCCAATACAACGGGAACCTTAGTATCAACTGGAGATACAGGCACAGTTACTAGTGCCATGATTGTAGATGCAACAATTCAAAATACAGATATAAGTAATACTGCAGCAATAAGTTTATCGAAACTTGCTACAGGGAGCTTACCTAGTGGAATCACAGTAGCTAGTGCAAACATTACAGATGGGACAATTGTTAATGCAGATATTAGTGCATCAGCAGCAATTGCATTAACTAAATTAGGAACTGGGGCTTTACCTTCAGGAGTAACTATTACATCATCCGGGATTGCTGGAGGTGTATCACCCACTGATATTGCGTCAGGTGCTCTGCCAAATAATGTAACTGTATCAACATCTAATATTGTTAATGGGACAATCGTTGATGCAGACATAAGCTCATCTGCAAAGATCCAGGTCAGTAAGCTAGCAGATGGTAGCTCGCGTCAATTACTACAAGTAAATACAGCGGGCAATAATGTTGAGTGGACTTCAAATGTAGATATTCCAGGAACTCTAGATGTAACTGGTAATTCTACTTTTGATGGAAATGCTACTGTTGCTGGCAACTTTACAGTCAATGGATCTACAGTTGCATTAAATGCAAATATAGTAACTGTCAAAGATACTAATATTCAACTTGGTGTAGTATCAACACCAACTGATACGACTGCAAATGGTGGCGGAATTACAATTAAAGGATCAACAGATAAAACATTTAGTTGGTTAAACAGTAGTGATTCGTGGACATCAAGTGAAAACTTAGACCTTGCCTCAGGTAAGTCTTATTACATTAATGGTGCTGCAGTTTTAAATCAAACTTCATTGGCTAGTGGAGTAACTGGTTCAAGTCTGACTAGTGTAGGTACTATTAGCAATGGTACATGGCAAGGTACTCAAATAACTGATACCTATTTGGCAACAATATCAACTGCTGGTAAAGTAGCAAATACAGCAACATCTGCCACAAATTTAAACTCTGGCAATGCCATTGTTGCTCGTGATGGATCAGGAGACTTTATTGCAAGAAATGTTACCGCATCATTAATTGGTAATGCTTCTAGTGCATCGAAATTAGCGACTGCACGAACCATCAGTTTGACAGGAGATCTAACAGGTTCAGCAAGTTTTGATGGAACCTCAAATATAGCAATTAATACTTCAGCAGTATTCACAGGAACTACTAATCTCTCTTATGTAACAGGTACTAGAACAGTTACCTCTGACACAGGCACAAATGCTATATTACCTTTATTCAGTAATACCGGTGCAGGATTAACAGGTGCATCAGGCGGTGGGACTGTTAATTATTTAAGAGCAGACGGTTCATGGGCATCGCCAACTGGTACTGCAACAAACCTTGGCTATGTTGCAGGCACTAGTACAGTAACGTCGAGTACTGGAACTGGAGTAGCTCTTCCATTATTCAGTTCTAGTAATTCTGGATTAGTTCAAGGATCTGGAGGAGGTACTACTAAATTTTTACGAGCTGATGGAAGTTGGATTGATTTAGGCAGCAGCAGTACAAGTATTGGTACAAGTCCACCAGCAACCCCAGCACCTGGAGACTCATGGTTTGATACTGATGAAGGTCGAACATACATTTATTATGCAGACACCAATTCAAGTCAATGGGTTGAAGCAAACCCAAGTTGGAATGGAGGCATTCCTGTTGGATCTGTTATTCCAAGCTATTTGAGTACTGGCGGACCTAATTGGGATGCAAGTGGAAATTTGACTGCCGCTGGTTCTATTACTGCTGCATCTGGTGTGATCACTGGAACACTCACAAAAGGTGGAAGCAATGTATTGACTGCAGGTGATACTGGAACTGTTACAACTGCAATACTTGCCAATAGTGCAGTTACTCAAGCTAAGCTTGATGATGGATCAGTGTCAGCTAGTAAGCTAGCAGCTGATTCAGTAACTACTACCAAAATTGTTGATGGAGCAATCACATCTGCAAAACTAGCAACCGAAGCAGTCGCAACAACAAATATTACCGATGTTTCAGTTACAACTGCAAAGATCGCAGATAGTGCAATCACTAGTGCCAAGATTGTTGATGGGGCAATTCTTAATAGCGATATTAATGCAAGTGCTGCGATTGCTCTCACAAAATTAGCAAATGGTGCTCTTCCTTCTGGTATTACAATTGATTCTTCAAATTTAACCGATCTGTCTATTGTCAATGCAGATGTTAATGCTAGTGCTGCGATTGCTGGTACGAAAATTAGCCCAAACTTTGGTAGTCAGTCTATTACAACGACAGGGATTAATTCTACGGGAGGCATTCAAGTAACTGGAAATGTAACGCCTACGGCTGGTAGTGGTGTTGAACTTTTTAAGGCATCCAATACTTCTGGTCAAATTCAGGCATTCGACAGAAGCGGAAGTGTTTGGATGGATTTACTCATAAAAGGTAAAACGCAAAACTTTTATACAAATGGATCCGAGCGGATGCGAATCGACAGCTCGGGGCGAGTTGGAATTGGTAAAATCAGCCCTAATACAACATTTGAGATTTATGAGAGTACGAATCCCTATATTTATCTGCAAAATTCTACTACTGGCACAGGTGCTAATGATGGTTTTAGTATCGTTGAATTTGGAGTAGATGCTTATATTAACAATAGGGAAGCAGGGAATATAATTTTCTATAACAATGGCAGCGAGCGACTGCGAATCGACAGCACGGGCAAAGTTGGAATTGGAACGTCAGCGCCAAGCACAAAGCTACACGTTGTAGGAGACGTAAAAGTAGTCAACACAGGAATTGCATACCTGCAACCTAATACGGTAACTGCGTTCCAGGCATATGAATCATCTGGACCAGTAAAAATCAGCTTGAACAATAATGGCAGCGCCACATTTGCGTCAACTACTACTGTCGGCGGAGCCGCATTAAGCGGTAGTGCGGCTGGCGTATCGCTATACCCAACTGGAGGCATTCACGCCACTCAAGCATCAGGGACTTCAACCATCCTTTCTGGTTACATACAAGGAAGCAGCACAAAGAATGTAGCTATTACAGCCGCAGGAGCCGCATCATTTTCTGGCGCAATTGGTACATCAGGACAGAACACCGTAAACGAAGCTAGCACATTAAAATTTAGTCAAGAAAGTGCCAATCTTTCTCAAATCAGAGTTTACGGCTCAAATGCTTCTACGTCTGGAAGTCTTGAGTTTAAAGTTGGTCCTAGTACCGGAACACCTTCCACGCCGCTGACTTTGAATAGCGATGGATCCGCCACATTTGCTGCAGACGCAAGCATAAATGGTCTGACTGTTGGCCATGGTCCGGGTAACGTTTCAAGCAATACAGTAGTCGGAGAAACTGCTCTTGTTTCAAGTTCTGGTGGATACAATACAGCAGTTGGTCATCAAGCTATGAGGAGCAATACTACTGGTGAAGACAATGTAGGCGTTGGTTGGCTAACTCTTTATCATAATACTACCGGTCAATCCAACACAGCAATTGGCCGTACCGCAATGTATACAAATACTACCGGTAGCTCTAATATCGCAATTGGTCGTGATGCACTTAGGTTAAATACAACTGGTTCCACTAATGTTTCTATCGGACGAGAGTCTTCATATTCCAATACTACTGGTCAATATAATACTGTCTGCGGTTATCAAGGTTTATATAACAACACTACTGGTTTCAATAATTCGGCATTTGGATACAAAGCCCT
>Ga0181420_1001184_pt1 | contig 9988 bp, 13 predicted proteins | sample 43SPOviralmetaG_FD_130145 | JGI IMG/M metagenome (GOLD analysis project Ga0181420, IMG submission 130145) | Marine viral communities from the oligotrophic San Pedro Time Series (SPOT) site, San Pedro Channel, CA, USA - 43 SPOT_SRF_2013-05-22 | ecosystem: Environmental > Aquatic > Marine > Strait... | reverse complement strand
TGTATGATCGTAACTTCCTGTGAGCAACTCATTCACTTTTGCTCCCATGTGGCGAGTGATTCGCCTACCAGTCAAAGTTGTACTCTGACCAATTCTTTTATCGAAGAACCTACAGCCTGGATTCAACACCGCTCCATACAAACTGTTTAGGTTAATCTTTTTAACTAACTGTCTCTTATCCCAAAATGCAATATCCTCTGCATCTGTGGCGGCTTTCTTTTTAGCCTGTAATTCTTGTCTCTCTACATACCAACGTTCTAGTAGTCCTGGAATAACTCCTGCTACATCTGTTTTAAATATTGTGCCGTTACTACTAATGCACCAAGGTTGACCACTATTAAATATTAAGTTATATACGTCTGCACCTGTAACATCTAGTTCAGATCCATCTTCCATGTCTAACTTCATTACATGATTGACATCTTTATCCATTACCATTTCATATTCGTTAGTACCAAACTTACCTAACCAAGCATCTGCAAAGGACATCTTCTCTAATTTAATTTTGTTTGTTAGTTCTTCTTCTGTGAAGTCTTGTCTTAGTTGTCCTACAATAGTTTCCTGTGCCATATTCAATGCACGGAATACACTAGGGTATAGGGAGTTAATATCCATAGAGCCTATCCATTCATGGAATCCTTTCTTAGGAGTTGCCACATAGGCACCAGCCGCCGCTGTACTACTTGGGTCAGGTTTACTACGTTTTCTGTCTGGAACACACATGCCACGTCTATGTGCTTCGTTAATAATTGCTTGTTCAGTAGTTGCTACAGCACCCATTGTGGTAAACAGTAATACAGTATTGTCGTGTGCAATAGTATTCGCTAAGTCAATAAACTGTAACTTCTTATCCATGTTAGCAATCAACATAACATCTTGTATGTTGTATTCTAAAAACTTGTGGAAGTCATGATTATATAATCTATCTAAACTTCCTTCATAGGCTACTTTCTTTTCACCTAACTCCATCTCACCAATGAAGTCTAATCTATAACTGTGTCGTTCTTCATAGTTAAACTTTCTATACAGTTGCATATAATCTAAATGCACTCTACCTATTAAGTCATAACTTTGTCTTTCACTACCAAAGTTATCATAAGTTCTTTCTTTAGGGAATTGGTCAAACAAACAAAACTTTCTAGTTTCTGCTTTACCTAGGACTTTGATAGTTCTATTAACTGTATAAGGAATATCATAACCTTCGCTGTTCCAACCACTAAGTATATCTGCATCTTCTATTAATTGTAGGAATGTTTTAAGCATTTGTGCTTCATCTCTAAACAACATAACTTCTGGTAATGGTTTTGCAATCTCTTCAGCCTGTTCCCAACTTAATGTCTTAGGTGGTACAGCCAAACATACCATTGCATCCATCCAATCAAGATAAACACCAATAGCAGTGATAGGCATAAAGGCATCTTCGGGTGAACTAAATCCTCTTACAGGATCAAAGTCTACCTCAATATCAAAAAATGCTGTATGTAGTTTAGGTTGCTCTACACCTAAGTAATGTTTTGCTAGTGTTTTGTTTACAGGCTTAATGTCAGTCTCATATAACTGCCCACTTGCTCTGTTAATTGCTACGTTCTTTTTAAAGTCTTTGTTGTTTTTACAAATTACTTCTGTAACAGGATCACCATATACACTTCTCGACTTACCCTTAGGGTCTGCATAAAAGAAATTGTATTCTGGTTTGTGCTGAACCAATATACGTTTGCCATTTATCCTTTCGGATACATGTATAACGTCTTTAGTCCTATCGTGGAATGCGTCTACATAACTCACTAATTACTTCTCCTAAACGTGTGAATTAAAGTTGGTCTTTGCCGACTGCCGCTAGGATTGTTTCTAGCTCGTCGAATTTATCTGATTCTTCTCCAAAGTTTGCCTTGTGGGCTACCTTAATTGCTTTGTTTAGGATTGCAGGCTTAATTTCCATCTCTTCTGCTATTGCCTTGACGGTTTCTCTAAGTCCTGTTTGTAATGCGTCTACCTCGTATAATACTTGGTCGCCTTCTTGAATGAGTCTTTTGAGTCTTGCGACTTCTTCTGTGTTGAATGTTTTATTAAATGCCATGTTGTCCTCTGTGTATTACTATGTAAATTATATTTATATTAGTTAAAGCATTATATAATCAAATACTGAATAAGTCAATAAAAAAGATAAATACAGTATATACACAGATAGGAGACAGTTATGTCAGATGTAGAGAAAAAGACAGTACAAATAGACCTAGAACTTGATACTAAAATAGTTGATAGTAGTAAAAACCCATATCAGAGTTGGATAGACTTAGCAACGGCTGTAGATGCCTGGAGAATATTCCCAAGATTATTCTTAAGTGTTTATGTATTTTTACTATACTATTCCACTATGTGGTTTATGGGACTAGAAAATCCTAGTTTAGAGCAATCAGGATTGATAAGTATTATTGTTGGTGCAGGTGCGGCATGGTTCGGACTATATGCAGGAACAGACAAAAATAAAGGTGATTAAATAAAATGGCATTTGTAAAGAATTTTGTTCGTTGGAACACTAGAGAAGAATTAGAAGAAGATGATATCATAGAGTACTTTGATATTGTCCAAAGTGTTTGTGCGAGTAAAATTGTTAAAGGTATTACAGATGATGCTAAGAAGGTTTCAATTGATGTAGTAATTTATACAGATGAAGATGAAGCCGGTGCCATTTTTATTCACGAGATTGTTTTAGATGAAGAAATAGATGAAGAAGAAGGTAATGCTATATCAGATGAATTAGCATTAACGTTTCCAGATTTGGAGAACTTTACTTTCGAAGCCTCTATTGAAATGTAGCAATGGCTAGAGACATAAACGGCATTCCGTTTCATCCTTCGGAATACAATCCAGACTTCCCCCGACTTAAATGTAAACAATGTGGATTAATGAATAGTTGTTCACATGGACAAATGGATATGGAACCATGGTACCCAAGGCTACCAATACTGCTTGAAGGTGGTATGGTAGAAAGTATAGATGATTTCACCTTATCCGAATACACCGAATGGAGTTTACAAGCAATAGTAGACTCTGAAATAAATAAATCCAACGGCATGATAGTAATGCAGAACTTTATACATCCAGTTCTTTATACTAGATGCATTGACCACTGGCCCACAGAGATGGACACAATAGATGTTGAAGGTAGATATCAAAAGGATATGTTTTGTAATACTGTATTTGCTACACTATTCCAAAAGATATTTGACGATGAATATATTAAATGTGCAATAGCAGATAAGTTTGGTTTACAGGAAGAATATAAAACAGACTGTTGGCTATGGCAAGACACTGAAAAGTTTACAGTAAATGATGTACATGTAGATTATAAAGACTTTGATATAACATTTGGTTTATACATGCCACAAGACAATTCACTCACAGACTATGGCACACAATTTTGGAGTCCAGACTGTGAAGCAGATATAGAAGTTAGTTTGGTTAGAGAGGATTGTACACTAATAAAACAATTACCTTTCCAGCATAATGTTTGTTATATTATGCCTAGAAGTAAATACAGTTGGCACTCTAGTCCAATACTAGATAAACCTATGAAGAGAAATCATGTTTACGGATATTATAAAACAGTTTGAAAATATAACAGAAGCAGTTAAACAATCTGACCTTCAAGAAGTTCCATTTAGACATTTGTTTATAAGAGAAGTTATATCATATGATGCATACAGAACTATTACAGAACTAAATGCACACGATGATTTAGAGATGACTGACTTACATGGCAGAAAAGAATACAGAATTATAGACAATAATGATGCATGGATCTGGGAAGAACAAAGTAATAAACTATTCCAAGAACTGTGTAAGAAGTTTAGACTAGGTAAAGTAACAGAAGAACAAGTAGGTTGTACTGCTACGTTTTGGGAAGACTCAGAACATTTTACTATCACAGACATACACACAGATGCATTTTATGACACAGACTTAACTATTAGTTGTCAAATATATTTACCAAGTGATGAAAGCCAAATACATTTAGGCACAAAATTGTATAGATATATTGGAGATGATATAGAACAAGATGCTAATCAAGATGTAGGTACTAAGTATCCACACCAAGCAAAACATGATAAATTAGATAAGTTTGAACATAGTAGAAGTGTACCTTTCCAACCTAACAGTATGTTCTGTACTGTGAACTCTAAAGACAGTTGGCATCAAGCACCTGTAATTACAGAAGGTATAAGAAAAAGTTTAATGTTGAGGTATAAAATATAATGCTATTAGTTGGCGGAGATAGTTTTGGTAGATTTGATGAACAAAATTTACATTGGGCAAAAATAATCAGTAATGGCAAAGCCAAGTCTGTTGCTATAGGTGGTAGAGATATATCAACAACATCCTATGCTACAATGCAAGAATTATATAAAGGTAACTATACTCATTGTATATTTTTTATAACAAGTTTTGGTAGAATAGGTATGCAAACAAATAAACAAAATGAAATAGATATAGTTGATAAGGTAATTGTAAAAACACCTACTGAAGATTACAGTAAACCAACAATAAATGATAAGAGTCCTTATTGGTCAATGAATATTCATGGAGGCACCATGCATAAGGTAGGAGGTCTATCATTTTTTAATGAAGAAATATTAATGGAAAATTTACAAGAAAACAGTAATGCTGATTTTTTGTTTAAGTCTATACCTGACTTTGCCTTTACTCATGATAGATTAGGCAACTTAGCACTAATAAAAAACTACTGCCAAATACACAATATAAAACTTATATTTGCAACTAACTTTCAAGATACTGAATGGAGAAAGGCAGTAAAAGAATTTTTAGATATAAACTTATTTGATTTAGGACAACTAGAACACTTACATCCTGCTATATTACATGATAGTATAATATTTCAAACATTGCCTTCACATTATAATACAAAGCAACACAAAGAGTTTGCGGAGTTATTTAATAAAGAATTTGTAAATTGGATTAACTAGCAACGGCTCTGTCAGCCATCCTACGCCAATTAGTACCATCAAAGAATACTACAGTTGCACCACCAGTTTCATTCGTACATAGTGCTAAGTCACCTGCACTAACACTACTAGGTAATGTAGTAACTAGATAACTAGGTAGTTGGGGTAAACCGGAATCAGTTTGTAAGTAGCCATGGTCATTTTCAGTATCTTTTAAACTTGCTACAGTTCCAAAGTCGCCTGTTACAGTTGTTGATGCAGTAATTACATCATAGTCAGTTAGTGTACCAAAGGATAATGCAGTTACTTTCTCTACATTAGTTGTAGATGAACTTGCACCTGCCCAACTTATAACACCAGTTGAATTATTATAACTAAGTTCATTGCCAGCAGTTGAATTATCTGTAACACTAATAGCCGCTCTGGCTCTTGGGTTACTGTGGTATAAATTAGTTGAACCTTCACTAACACTATCTGAGGTTAGTCCTGTTATGGTTGTACCTGTAACAGTAAGTGTTCCACCAACAGTTGCACCATCAGTAAATGTTTTAACACCGCCCATTGTTTCAGTACCAGTTGTATGCATAACTACTGAACTGTTTGCTATTTCTGTTCCAATAAATGCTGAAATCTTGCCTGTTGTAGCAAGTTCACTATCATTATCGTTCCATGTTTCAGCAGTTGTTACAATACTTGATGCCGCTATATCATCTAAATCTATTGCACCAGACAATACTAACGCACCACTGGCATTTGGTAAAGTAATATTTCTATCTGCTGTAGGTTCTACTGTGGTCAGAGTTGTTTCATGTGCATCAGCAGACGCACCTTCAAATACCATAGCATTTTGTATTTCAACTGTAGTAGAATTAACTGTAGTGGTAGTACCTTGAACTGTTAGGTCGCCTGTTACTGTTAGGTCGCCAAAGTTTTCAGTAATAATTTTGTTCCAAGTGACTGTGTCGCCTGATTTGGAAGCAATTTTAGTTTCATTATTGGATACGTCAAACCACAAATCACCTGTGTTTACCTCAGATGCTGTAGGTGTTGTTGTTGCGCCGAAGACTTTCGCACCTCTTTTTCCAAACTGGAAACTGGAGTTCTGCGTGCCTTTGGCATTCATAAAGACTGCCATATGTATTATACCTCTATCAGTTAAAAACTGTTCTAGGATATCCTAGTTAAAGTTATAATACTATTTATCTTCTTTGGCTAGTGTAACGCGGTTACAAAAGGTCTCTTTACATTTAGAGTATTCTGACACTTCATGGCTTTTAACATACGCACTGAAGTTAATATGTTGCCCTTGTGCAAGTGTTTCCTTGCCCGTAGAGTCACGATATAAGTCATAAAAGAACTTAACAATGTTATTATTTGGTGTAAGAACTGCTACCAACATGCTGTTTGAACGATTCATATACCTTGACATAACAATCTCACCTTCGAAATGGTTACGTTTTTTAAGTTCACCTTCGTATTCAGATACTGTTCTGAGGGATCTTTCTTTAGAAGTCCAGTCGTCATGCTTAACATTATTCCTAAACACACCAGGTAATGAGCCAACAATAGGAAGCCTATCATCTTTACCTGAAAGGCTAATATCATCTGCCTTAATTAAAGCAGTAATTTTCTTCTCAAAATCTGTAAGGTCACGTTGCATAGCCTTAAAAATAAGACCTTCGAAGTACTCGATAATCTCATCGGCTTTGTCATAATGGCTATCGTTCAACGATACATCAGACGCATCTGGGTCATGCAATAAACCAAGCATCAGTTTGAAATTGGATTCAATACCTTTTGGCTTATTTGCTTCATGAGACTTTATGTATTTAAAGCCTTGAAATTGGTCAACTGCCACTGCGTGAGCTACTAACTCACGTCCAGTGAACAATTTATTTGATTTAACAAACGGCATTAAGATGCACTCTCAATCATTGAAAGAGGAACATTATAACGACCTTGTGGTAATTCCACTATAGCCTTTTTGATGTTAACCTTAACAACTTCTCCCAAAGTTCTTTTAGTCTTTTGGACAACATAAACCTGGTCTCCAACTTGAATGCTAGATTTAGCACTTATTGTTTTAACAGAGTTGGTAAACGCACTTAGTTCGTTCAACTCAGTAAGACTAAAGTTACCGTTCTTGATTGCTTGTTTGATTTCAATTAATGTCATGTAAAACTCCTACTGCTTTATTGTTTAATATGTATATATTATACCTGATTTTAGGGTAAGAGTCAACCTTTTTTTCCACTTTTTTTGGTAAAAAAAGCAAAAAATCCTAGTGAAATGGACATACAAATCACTAGGCTATCATTCCAGGGTCAATACCCAGTTGTTGACTATTCGACCTACTGCTTTCAGTCTACTCGTCTGGCTTCGGTTTTTACTTGGATATTAGTTGTTTGATTGCCCAAACAATTATGCCTACAAATCCCCAAATAAAGAAATTGTTCCACCACGTGGACATTATCGTCTATATCCTTCCAGTTCTGCTTCTTCTATAATATGATTATAAATTTGTTCCCAATTCTTAGCAACTAATCCATCTACATTTTGGTCCATATTATGACCATGTTCTACTAATATTCCTTTGAATCCAATATCAGTACCTGCTTTTAAGTTTTCTGGTTTGTCTTCAATCCAGTAACATCCTTTGTGTTTCTTAGCAAGTCTAACTAATGCTTCGTCTTTGTCTGCACCTGTGTCCAAACATATAACTTTGCTAAATGTACCTTCGCCCATTAACTTTGCTAAGTTCCTAGTCCTTAGTTCTTTAGCATAAGGATCTAAAGACAAAGATGTTAATGCAATAAATTTATATCTATGCTGTTCAGCAAGTTTCTTAATAAAGTATTGTGCATCACGAAGCGGAGGGAGAAAGCCAATTGCGGCAGACTCATTAAATATTTTAACTAACTTATGTCCAGCATTTCTAGACATGCCATATCTATCACCAATAGAGTATTGGAATTGATATCCTTCTACTAGTTCGTGACCATGATGTTGCATCCAAACGTTGAACCCTTCTTCCCAGTCGAGAACTACGCCGTCAATATCTGTTATAATATATTTCTGTGTCATGGCTATATTATACCGGAAATCTTGGATAATGTCAACCTTTTAATTCTTTATTGGATCTAACTATATGTTTTAGAACGTTTCTAGTTGCTACTTGGAAATGGTTTTGCATTTCATTTACGTCTGTAAAATTACAGTTTACAACTTGTTCTACTATATGTTGTGGCTTTTCTTCTATAAGGTCAATGAGCATCCATACTGCTTCTTCCGTACTAATCATATTTTTCTCATTGACTTCTTTGGTAGTGTTAGTAACTAACGGAGTGTCTACAAAACCAAAACTTATGTTATGAAGTCTAGTTTTGTTTGTTCTAGGATAGTTAAAACTACTTGTGATACAAAACTTAGATAGTCCTGCTTTGTCTTTAATGTAATCACTTTCATCGTCACCTAACATTTCTGCTAGGTATCCTGATATAGATCCTGTGTTAATAATTACTTTGTTTTGGTTGGACCATTTGGCATACAAGGACTCACATATTTTGTTCTGCATCTTAGGATAGTATGCGTTATTGAACAACACATCTGGATCATAATCTATGAGTGTTTGTATTATCTTATCGCCATTATCTTGTGCAATGTTATGTCCATTGCTTTTTGAGTATCCTTTGACTTCCCATGTAGGTTCTGTCAAACTTAATGCAGTATCCAAGGCTTGTCCAATGCCGCTGGAGTGTCCTGTAATTGCAATTTTCATTGGTGGGTTAGTCAAAGTGTTTACCTAGCATTTCAGATACATTACTATCTACAAACTTCTCTACTTTCCTAACATCAACAACTATATTAATTTGGTGTACGTTAGAGAAAGCAGATATCATTTTCTGCCAGGTTGCGTTAGGAGATGTTGGTAATGGGTCTGCTAATTCACTATGGTCAAGTTTGGCACTGGTACCGTCTCGAAACTCGATAATAATGCTATCAATCATTTGTACTGGTATTTCCTGTGGGAACACCTGCTTTAATAAATTTTCAAACTTTTCGTTCTTAGAGTGTTTTGCAACCAATACAATCTTTATGTCATTATTCGACACTTAAAATCTCCTACATTGTAAGTTAAAATATAACGTTACTTGTTATATTTATCTGCTACAGAACTATTAAGTTTCTATAGTAGTTTTTGGCGGTCTGCCTGGTCCTCTTTTAGGACTAAGTTCAGGTGCAAGTCTATATGCCTCTGACTTTTTCATCTCCGCGTCACTTAACAATGCCTTAGCATCTTCTTCTAATAATGATGCCTGTGCTAGTAGATTGTTTGCCACATCCGCAGGTTCACTTCCTTCTGCCATGTCTGTTACAACTGGTGCTGGAACATCGCCTTCTACAATGTTTTCAGTCTTTAAAGGTGGGTTACTACCTGTTTCAATTTTTCCAAGTTCTGCATTTACATCTGCTAATTCTACTTCCTGGTTAGGCATAGGTGTAAGTTTAACCATGCTAACTGGAACTTTAATTAGTTTCTGTGTAGTGTGCAATACTTCTAATAGATTGTTTCCATCAGTTGCTCTTCTTCTGAAAAGTACATCTGAAACACTATTAGACTCTTGTCCTTCTGGAGAGTCAATAACTGACATAACGTCATCATGTAACTGTCCTTCTAAAGTATCACTTACAACTATAAGTGCGTTTTCTGAATCGTCTGGTAATTCTCTGAATACAACCACGCAAGGTTTGTCTCCATATTTACCAACATGTTTTAATAATTCTGCCATTTTATTTCTCCTCTGGAGCCTCAGCGACATCTACGCCTTCGGCTTCTGCGGCGGCTTTTGCCGCATCTTGTTGTTCTTTAACGTTGCCTAAAAACATCGCTAACTTGTCATACAAAGACCCTACAACTGTCATTTCATTTCCTTTGAATGCACCACGTTGTGCTCCAAGGTCAATAATTTGTGCAATCTGATCCAAGTCACGCAATGTGATTGATTCTACTGCTTGTTGTTCTG
>Ga0181420_1001180_pt1 | contig 10011 bp, 7 predicted proteins | sample 43SPOviralmetaG_FD_130145 | JGI IMG/M metagenome (GOLD analysis project Ga0181420, IMG submission 130145) | Marine viral communities from the oligotrophic San Pedro Time Series (SPOT) site, San Pedro Channel, CA, USA - 43 SPOT_SRF_2013-05-22 | ecosystem: Environmental > Aquatic > Marine > Strait... | reverse complement strand
TGCAGAAGGCCAAACACTGTATCTACTCTTGACTTTCTTATAACAGGCATCTTTCTCACCTGCTTTTTCTACTACAGTTTCTTCAGTCTTCACGTTAATTGCCTTCCCTTTTCTATCTGGATTTGGATCTTGACGTTGCTTTCTATTAAATGCTTTTTTCTTTTCCTTATCATCTAAATTTGCGGCCATTTTGCTGGATCCGCATTTTGGTTTTGTGGTTTGTCCTGGTTGTTTGGCACAGGGTTTTCCGGCATACTTGCCACCTAATTGGACCCAACCAGGTGTTCCATCAGATGATTTACTCTTACCATACCAGTCACTCAAAGACTTATCACCACTTTTCGATTCACTTACTCCACCACCATCTCCACCACCATTACCATTTCCATTACCATTTCCATTCTCTCCATTATCACCATCTTCTCCAGATTCTTCTCCATTTTCTTTGCGAAGATATCCACTAGAAGCAACACGATATCCTAATGGAATTCGTTTACACTTTTTATCAGTATAACAATAATAATATCCTTGCTTACACTTTTTCATCGACGAAAAGTAGATTACTCTTTATTATTTAGAAAACCTTGCTTAAGCATTTTTTGAAGTTCTGATGTTGATCCAACAAACACTGCATTATTGGTAACATTATTTGTAGTTTTCTTATCCTCATCTTCTACATCTTTAAGTTTCTTTTGTAAATCAATCAATTTATCGGTAGTATCAGCAACACTCTTAATCAACTGCCCTGCGACCTCGTATGCCCTTGGACTGCCTCCTTCCCCTGCTACCTCCATAATGCCATTGATTGCCTCCTGACCCTTCTCTATGAGGGAGTAGAGGTTCGCACGACTATAGACATAATCCTTCTCTATATCATCATCCTTAGATTTTATAATCTCTGGTTTTTTGATTGGTTTTGACTCTACAATATCACTATTAATATTCAGAGCCTCATCGATTGAATCATAATTATTATTCATAATTAAATATCCTCTTGTCTTGAAGGGCTATAGTTTTTACTATCACCAAAATCGTACCAATTCTCATCAAATCCAAAATCATCAGTTGGACCTGCTGTTATTGGATCTGGGGTAACAGTGTATCTAACCTCACGTTTTGCTGTTTGTATATTTGTATCTGTATAAATGTCTGCCTGAACTTTTTTAATAAGTCCTTCAGAAGATTCTGCGATTGGACCGAATAGATATGTTTTTGCAGTAAATCTTAACGTATATATTAAAGCCCTTCTTGTTTGAAATGATCCTTCATAATCATCCTGAAAATTTATACTATCCAAAACAATTGGAATATCTCTTTTTTCACCAATAGAACTTACCAAATCTACAGTTAAATTAAAAGATGGTTGAAAAAATGGCAAAATTTGTTCTATAATTTGCAACGCATCATCATTTAATTTGCTAAAAATATTCAATTCAAATGTCAAATTATAAGGAACTGGCATAAAAACCTTTTTCATTTTGCTGTCAGTATTATCGACAGCTTTAAAAGTTTGTGTTATTCCAGTTTTTCTAGTAGAATCATATTCAATTCCACTCATTTCAAAAGACATTCTAGGTAGAGTAATCGCAATTGATTTTGTCAACTGTTCTTGCTCTTGAATTTTTGCTAAAAACTTTTGCATTGGTCCATAGGAAATACCAACTTTAGTTTCATCTAAAATACTTCCATCACTTTTGGTATGTCTAATATAAACATCATTAAATAGTGTTCCAAAACTAATTATAGTTTTTCTAATAATTTCGTGGTAAAAGTATGTTCCTAACATTAGTAATTTCCAAATGGATTTGATTCTGTAAAGTCTAGTATATTGTCTGCCTCAAGTTCTATCCCCTCATTAATATCATAGGGATTATCATAGCTATCAGTATTGTAACTTTGGACAACATACTTAGCAAGAGAACTTGATCCTACAATAATCTCACCAGCAATAAACTTACCTGTATTTAGTGATACTCGTAGATTAGTAGTTGTTACTGCATTTCCAGATGATGGTATATCTACTCTAAAATCCCTGACCCTTCCAGTTGTTCCTGAAGTCTGTCCAATAACTTCTTCATTATATTGGAAAGTACCTACACCAACAGTTGCAAATCCAGTAAATTGTATGGTAGGAGGAGAAGTATATCCAAACCCACCTTGAGTGATTCTTAATGTATCAATAGAACCTGTATTATCAATTGTTGCAATAGCGGTAGCAGATGTTCCAATTCCAATAGGAGCAGAAATTGTAACATTTGGTGCAGAACCATATCCTCTACCACCATTCGTAATCGAGACAGAATTTACACTAAATTCTGTAGTTCTAAAGGGATCTGTAGTGCCAATAGAGCAGGTAACAGCAGCTCCAGATCCACCTCCACCAACAATTGTAATTGATGGTGGTTTGATATATCCAGATCCTCCATTAGTTATTTCAAGTCTTTGAATGGATTGAATATTTCCTTTACTTGTGGTAATTGCAACTGCAGTTGCTCTTACATCTCCTCCAGAAACGTCTGGAGGATCAGAGAATGTCACTGTTGGTATTGATGTATATCCAGCACCATCATCATTGAGAAATAATTTATTTATAGAACCACTAGCAATTGTTGCACTAGCAGTTGCCGTAATTGCAGTTCCAACTAAAACTAGTGAAGTAATATACCCTTCATCTTCCACAGTATTATCAACTTGCTCAATATTAGTATCAATAAGTTCATTCTCATATTCATAAAGTTCGCAACTTAATTCATAAACATAATTTTTTCCCAATTGATAAAATGGTTTTTCAGATTCTACTCTTTTAATTTCAAATAATCTTTCTCCAAGTGGGAAATAAATTAAATCTCCTTCTTTTGGTCTTGTTATTAAATCTGCAAAATCATATTCAGTAATTCTTCCTTCTCTAATTCCTGAAGAAATACCCTCTAAAAATGGAGCAACAAATTCCTCGTATCTTTCTCTGGATATTGTTAAAGTTACTTCATTTTTTAATCTAAGACCAAATTTAGTCATTATGTCACTATCTGGAGCATATCCATCATAATTATTAATATATGCCTCCATCATAAAAACATCATCAAATTTTGATGATTGAATTTCACGAATTATATTATCAGTTTTAAAAATTTTTCTTGGTAGATAATATATGTCTACACCGTAAATTTTTAATTGTTCATTAATTAAATCCTGAACAAGAAATTGCTCGTTCGAAGATCCTTGAAGAAAGAATGGATTTAATGACATAATAATTATCCAATAAGGTCTAGAGGTGGCATTTCATAATCGGATGTCATCTTTTGTTTTATCTCTGCAAGATCTCTTTCCCCATCTTCATATAATTGTCTGCCATTTAATTCTGTTCCACCTGGAAGTTTTACACCTTGAAACTTAATTAAATTTTGACCCCATTGCTTTTTAACTAATGCAGTCAAGTATTGTTTTACAAAAGTATCATTATATACTTTTGAAAAATTTGTAGGATCTAATGCTCTATAACAATCTATAATTAAGTAATCTCCTGCATTTTGAGATCCCCAATCAATATCCAAATACATCCTACCTTGTCTTTTATTGAATCTAATTTGCTTATCCGTTGTCAAAAGAAAATCAATATCTTCGAGATATGTCTTAGTCATAGAATATTGTAATAATTCAACGGAATTAAAATGATACAAATCATTTAAAAATAATTGATATTTTATACTAAACATTCCACCAGAAATGGAACTAGCATCAAATTTAAATACCTTTTCTATTCCTATTACAGAATCTGGTACTTGAATATAATTATTATTTTCCTGAAAATTAAATTGAGTACTTACTCCTACATTGTGAGGGACTGTTGTAGTAGTAATTCCACTTACTTGAGGATCTTCTGGTCCTCTACCTCTATTAATATCATCTTGAGTTATTTTGTATTTTAAATACATTCTTTCGACACCATCAAAATGTCTTTCATTAAAAAATTGTATAGTATCATCAACTAAATCATCAATTTGCTCATCAGCAACATTAATCTCTAGTACTGGAGCCCCCAATTTTCTTAAAGAATAATCAATTAATTCTTGTCTTGTGTTTGGTTTCGCCATTAGTATATTCCTCCATCAATAAGTCCCGCAGTTAATGTTCCAGAGACAGATACATTGTTTTGGAAAGTTGATACCCCAACAAAAGTAGAAACTCCCGCCACATCTATATTTCCGTTTACATCGAGTAATGTTCCTACAGTAGAAATTCCTGTAACATTAGCATTACGTGCTGTAAATTCATCAAAAGTTAAGTCGTCACCAACAAAGAGATCACCTCCAACATAAAGATCTCCTCCTGTGGTAGTAATTCCTCCAGAAGAACTTAATGTCGTTACTCCAACAACATTTAATGATTGAGCAATATTAGTAGTTTCAAGTTCGGTACGACCGAATACATCTAAATTAACACCAACAAAAAATTGAGTTCCATTAAATGTTAAATTAACATCATCTTCAAGTTCTCCAGATGTACCAGAAATAACAACACGATCATTTGTTAAATCGGAAACCTTAGCCGTAGAAGCGACTAAACCAGAACCACCAGATACATCTAATCCCCCATTAGCATCAACAACACCAGTAAATGTAGAAACTCCAGATACTGATAAATCCTTACCCAGTATCAAATCTCCACCAGATGTCATCGTAGATGCGACACTTGGATGACCAATATTAATGCCACTTCTTGCAGTAATTAATCCTACTGCATCAATATTTGTTACATCTTCATATGTTAGAGTTCCTGCAATAGAAACGTTTGAATTGAATTTGGCATCTCCAACAAAAGTTGATATTCCACCTACAATAACTGATTGTAAGTTAGAAAAACCAGTGACTCTAAGTAATGTTCCTACAGTAGCAATTCCTGTAACATTAGCATTACGTGCTGTAAATTCATCAAAAGTTAAGTCGTCAGCAACATAAAGGTCACCTCCAACATAAAGATCTCCTCCTGTGGTAGTAATTCCTCCAGAAGAACTTAATGTCGTTACTCCAACTGTCTCAAAAGTTCCGTTAATCTTTGCACGATTTAAAACATCTAATGATGCATTAAGATCCATATTTGAGGAAAATGTGGATAATCCTGCTACTGAAAATCCATTTCCAAAATTGACTTGTTTTGCAACACCTAATCCACCAGAAATTGCTAGTGCACCAGTTGTAGGTGAAGATGAATTTGTAGTATTTGAAAATGTAACAATACCTGTTACAGTCAAGTTAGATGCATCTATTGCATCTGACATAAAAAACTTTTCTGTGGACAGATCCCATACTAGGATCATACCATCATCAGTCTTTCTACTGGAATCTACATCAGATAAATTTACTAATCGTGTAGGTGGTGCAGATGCATTAGATAAGACACGAATTACATTCTGAGAACCAATTCTGTCGTTAATATTGGGCATTACCTAGTTACTCCCCCTCGTAGTAGTGCTGTGCCTTCGACAGCTTTATACTCTCTACCAGCATTTATAATTTTTACATCATATACATATCTTCCCGGTTTCAAACTAACTGTTTGATTAGAAGTCATTGAAATTGAAATAATACCGAGATCAGGACTAGTAATTGTAGATGCAAAAGATACTGATGTAGTTGCTCCATAATGTTTCCTCAATTCTGCCGTTGATGAGGCATCGGTAAGTACTAAAGGAGCATTAGTTCTAGTATCTTCTAATTGGAAAGAAGTGTCGAAATCATATCCTTGCTCAATCACTATATTGGATACATAAACAGCCATTATTATTATTGATGCTAATATACCTTTAGCTATTTATATTATTTCACTGGGCAGTCATTTATTTAAAAAGTTTTTCAATAACTCTTTAATTTCATCTATATCTTTTCTCATATTATCAAGTTCTTTTTTATGAGATTTTTGATTCTCAATTTTTTTAATTCTTTGATTGTAAGATATAGTATCATAATTTACAATAGCTCCAGTTTCCTCATCTCTATAAAGATGAGGATGATCTTTGACCTTGGTAAGTTTATTCATTGTAATGCAATTGTTCGTAATCCTTGAATTATAGGTGAAGCAGATTGGTTTGTTCCAGACATAATAATCTTAATTCTATATCCACTGAAATTTCCAAGATCATTTGCAGTAAACTCATATTCTAAAAATTGTCCTTCTTCACTGGATGGAACTCTAACATCAGGTCTACCACTATTGAGTCCTAGTGTAACTACTCTTGTAGATCCATCAGAAGAAGACCTTAAATTATCAAATCCTGGAAACAGTTCAAAATCTTGATCAATTCCAACAGAATCATCTCTAACTAAACTGTAAAGAACTCTGATGTCGGAAGATTCTGGTCTAAATGCCGAGAAGATTACTTTTAGTGAAGATGCTTGCTGTGCAAGATTTACCATGTTCGATACATAAATCGCATTATGTGGATCATTATCAATACTTTTGACAAACTCACTAGATGCAAAATTAGTTACGGGAGCATTTAAGTCATTTGAAATAAGATCTGCAGTAACCGATCCATTATCAGTAAGATAAATTATTGGTGAAATATTTTTATCTGTGGTATTCATCGTTATAGATGCCGTCAAAGACCTTCTACCAGAAACATTTTCAAATTGGGATTGATTTAATTCATTAATCCTTGAGCATACTAATCTAGTAGTGCTGATTTTATTATTGTTATTAAGAACAACTGGTTCGAGTAAATTTAGTGGTTGGAATGATACTTCCGACCCGTCAATACTAGTTCCTGAAGTTGATCTGATTACTGCACTAGCAGTAGTTTCTTCTCCAAAAATTTCAATCGGAATATTTGGTTTAATTTCATTATATACTCTATTTTCAGAGGCTTTGATTTGTCTTCCATTATTAATAACTTCACTACGGAATGAAAGTTGTGGTGAATTTGGAGCATCAACCGATCTAGAAGTTCCATTCGCAGACCTATCAATTTCAATATAATACCTATCACTGTCAATTTGAATGTTGGTATCACTTAACCCATTAATATCATGAGTAATGTTATTAATTCTCCTTAGAGAAACGCCACCAAATTCATACTTGGATATTGTATTTCCATTATCATGCGATTGAACAATAGTATTATCAACTCCCCTAGATACAACATTTAATTGTGTTGAACTTGCAGTTGTTACTCCAACAATTTCAGATCCAATTTGGACAAAGCAAGTATTACCTGCACCACTAGCAATACCTTCAAAGGTTTCAAATACTGAAGTATTTACAACTGTAATTTGATTATCTGTTGAACTAAAATTACCTGTTAAAGTAGTCGGAGTAGTATCAGTTTCAATATCAGAGATTGTCAATTTATTATTCTTAGAGTACATTCCATGATTGAAATGATTTACTTCTAAGAAAGAACCAGAATTTAAATTAGTTCCTTCCGTATTGCTAGTTACTTGAGTTGAACCCAAAGAAACGATTGTTGTAGCACCACTATAGTAACTCAGTCCCGATCCTACGGCACTATCAAATTGTCCCTGAACATTTCCAAGATATAATGTATCAACACCAGTAATCGATGCAATCGTAATAGTAGAATCTCTTCCAGTTCCTGAAGATACGGAACTAGTTACAATTCCAACCACATCACCAACTTGATAACCATTACCATTGTCAACAATAGTTGGTGTTCCAGATATTGCTCCACCAGCAGCTGTGATATTGAGTTTTAATCCACTTCCTTGACCAACAATATTGTAAGTATCTACACTTGCATCAGTAACATAATTTGCTCCAGTTGTCGTTACATTAATTGTAGCAACAGAACTTCCTGCACCAGTAATATTACCAAATGTTCCTGCGTTAGTTCCAGCAATTTTTCTGCCGACGTTCAAAGCACTAATTACAGAAGAATTTGTTGTAGTTGTAATGCCAAGAGTAGTAGTTTTTGGTAGAGAAATTAGAGAAATATTTGATTGACTTGGCAATATTGGCGAATTTCCAAAATATGCTATACCGAAAGTGTTTGGAGTAAATTCTGCTTTATATAATTTAAATTTGAGGTCAGATTCTTGTGCAGGAGTCCAAATTGATCCATTTTGAGATTTGAAGAGACTTCCGATTGCAAATTGCTTAGAGTATCTAACTGCCTCGGCATCAGGTAAATTTTGAGTGTTTACCGTCTTCTCACCCATCTTTGCAGTCCATACTTCATACTCATCTGTAGTTGGAGCAATTAGAACTAATGCATATTCTCTTCCTGGTGGTAAGAAAATAGGAGTTGGGAAAGTAACTGTTGTGGCAACATCCGCAGTATCGGAAATTGTAATATCCGATGGTTCCAATGATACAGAATTTCCTCGTCTTGTAAGTGTAGGAGTACCCAATTCCATATCTCTAATTTCTACTTCAAGTGCATCTTGCCCACTTGGTTTATTGCCAAAGAACAAATCGACTTTCGTCAGTAAAACTCCTTTTTTGTCATTAGATGGATTGTATTCATTTGGTGCTTCAATATTTCCACCAACCGTAAAAGATTGTGCTAAAGGATCTCTTCTTACAACTCTGGTTATTGTAGTTGTGATAAGATTTTGTATTTGTCTTGTAACTTTAATTCCAGTTGCAGTAAATGTCGCACTACCATTTGAACCAAGTTTGCTTCCTGGTAATGGTTTTTTATTTTCAGAATCGCTTGTTATCGTATATGTTTTAACTCCAGTTTTTATTCTTGGATCTGGAGCTGGAGTTCTATTTGGATCTTTAATAAAGAAAGATCCCGTAACAAAACCATTTTCATTGGTGATTATTCTTTTATCCTTAACAAAGGCAATTGCTCCACTAGATTGTCCAATGAGTTTCGCACCTTTTACAATATATCCATAAAATCTTTCCTCTGATCTATTAGTGAGAGAATCTATGTCAATATTGAGTACCTTAGAAGATTGACTGTATGAAGATTGAACTATTTCAGATCTTGCATACGGATTTAAACTATAAGTTTTTGATGGTGTAGTATAATTTCCTTCCCTATGGTTAGATTGAGCTAATCTGAACGAACCTATAGTAATTCCGTTTTTTTGTGCTACTATAGTTTCACCTTCAGAGAAAGAATTTTCGGAAGATCCATAATTTTGTAGTGAAGAATCTGTTGCAATTTCAAGTAGTTTGGGAACAAAATCAACATTACTATGATTACCTAAAAATTGATAGTGTCTAGTAAATGGTTTTAAAAGAGTGCCAGTAAAAGTTACATTTCTTGTCCAAATATACTTTTCATTTTCGGATGAAATAATAACATCTGTTCTTGTTGTTGAAGTTGATGTTATTGTCCTATTGTGTCCTCTAAATTCCTCAATAGTTCTTCTATTAGTTCTTCTTTTAGTTGTTTCTGGTAAATAAACTGTTCTGGTCCAACTCCAAGAGGGTGGGTTTAACTTAATCTGACCATTATAATCGATCACATGAAAAGGATTGACATTTTCTACACGAGTAGCTAACTCCTGATTAATCCAATCAACACTATTATATTTGAGTGTAATTATATCCCCAGTTTTCTGAGTATTAGAATCTAAAAGAGTATAATCAGTACTGAAGTCTACTCCCTCTGTTAAGGGAAGTGGAATAAGACTTACACTATTGCTTAATTTTCTTGGTTTTAATTCATTAGAATCTACTTCTGCAGAAGTCAGATTACCATTTAGTAAAGTTCTATCTGCAAAGTCATCAACAAAGAATCCTGATTTAAATCTATTATTTCCATCAGCATCTTCAATTCTAAGTGCTTCAGTATTAATCTCTAAAAGAGAAAGTGATGCAACTCTTTCTAGATTTTCTACCCTATCTTCGAGAGTACCAATATCTCTCATTGTATATCTTCTATTATCGATGAGAGTTATTTCTGCATCATCGACATTATACAAATATGCAGGAAGTGAAATTTCTGCAATTTGCATCAAATCATCACTAGCATTTTCTGGTGGATTTGGATTTAGTGATGAAATTCCTTTGGTTACAATAATACCAGAGAATTTATCT
>Ga0181420_1001178_pt1 | contig 10013 bp, 10 predicted proteins | sample 43SPOviralmetaG_FD_130145 | JGI IMG/M metagenome (GOLD analysis project Ga0181420, IMG submission 130145) | Marine viral communities from the oligotrophic San Pedro Time Series (SPOT) site, San Pedro Channel, CA, USA - 43 SPOT_SRF_2013-05-22 | ecosystem: Environmental > Aquatic > Marine > Strait... | reverse complement strand
TTTTTACTATCAGACATATTAAGTTTCTCTAAGTCCTTAATTAAAGAATTTAGCTCTCTCTCATCTATTTGCGCTGATACTATCATTGCTCTGGAAAAGGGTTAATACCGTTATCTATTAATATGTTTATCCAATCTATTTCCTTAGTGTATAAGTCTACATTGTCCCACTTAGTCTCTAAGCATTGATAGGTCTCTAGCACTCCATACGATACTATCGTCTCGCTATCGTTCCATACGATGTAGTAACTCTTTACCTCTGGGTAACATATTTCTGTTAATCTTAAACTCATTACGTTGTTAGTTGTGTTAGTTCGCTATCACTTAAAGCCTCATTAAATACTGCTAGTGCTTTGCATTTACCGTAGAAAGGTAAACTGCCACCACCTACGTTTAAACTAAAATCATTCAAAGTATTAGATGTAAAAATATTAGTATTTGTATCTGTTCCTATAGGACTACCATTAATATAAAAAGCATATTCTCCACTTTTATATCTAACTGCTAATTTATTAAATTGTAAGCTGCTTATTGAATGTGTGTCAAAAGATATGTTAATACTTTGTGTAGCACTAAAAATGATAGCTCTTAGTTGATTATCATTTCCACCTAGCAATAAAGCTACTCTCTCATTTGATGTTCCGTTAGTTAAAGTTATATATCTATTTGTTCCATCATTTACAAAACTTTCAATCTCTGCATATAACACTCCCTCTGTTGAGTTTATTAATTCAGCACTACCAGCACCAGTTGCAGTCTCTGTAGCTCTTACCTCTTGACTTCCAGTTAGTGTTGGTATGTACGATGTAGCGTAGGATAGTTCTTCTAGTTGTGCTCCGAAATATGTTTCACTACCAGTTGCTGATGTCGAAATAGAAGTACCATTTGTAGATATTGCACCCCATAAAGCTACTCTAGTTGATGTTGTTAAAGTAGCAGTTAGTTTTAATCTCCACCAATCAGAGCTAAAATTCTCTACTTCAATACTATCATAGTTAGTATTAGATTGTTGATTATATGTTCCATTATAACTATCAAATATTACATAAGAAAACCCCACTCCCATTTGTATTCCACCATAAGAACTTACTGCACTTGTTTTCTTTTTAATAAATACAGAAAAAGTATGTGGTGTAGCAGTTGTTGTTATAGTTTCATCTACTCTTTCATAAGCACTAGGATTATCATCCTCTACTATATAAGCATTATCAGAGCCATCTGGACTAGATTGATTTGGTGTTAGCGTAGCACTTACATTAGTCCACTGACTAAAATCCTCACTATAAGGAACAAGATTAGTAGAAGTAGGCTCTAACAATATATGACCATTATCTCCATTACTATCATAGCTTATTCTTGGCACTCCAGTAGCTACATTAGAAACTAATCCACTTGAATTTATTCTTGTAGCAGTTGAACTTCTAGCAAAGTCAAAGTCCTCATAAGGCTCTACTACTGGTGCTACGTTGTAAAGCGTACCAGCCTTGTAACCAGTAGGAGTTAAGATTATACTTGCTTTATTTAATAGTCCGTCTGCCATTAGCTTATGTCATTTAATGTTTGTAAGAATGCTTGGCTATCTGTAGTGTTCTCAACTACTCCTCCAGCAGCTACTACTCTTGTTGTTAGTATGCTTATGTAATCGGCTGGTGTTGGGTCAAAGATACCACCATCAACAATAGTCCAACTATCATCCTCTATTAAGCTGAATCTTGAAGCATAAGCTGACTCTGTAAATTGTGAGCCTCCGAAGTTTATACTTAATCCACTATTTACTGTTTGTAATGCCCAAGCTATTAGCGTTGCATCGTAGTTAGAAGTGCTTAGACCAGTAGCGTTCTGCATAAAGTTAGTAAAGTTAGTAACATTTGCAATAGTCCACGCTGCTAGAGATTGGTCGAATAGGTCACAGTTGTAGAACATATAGCTCATATTTTCTACGTTAGTAGTATCCCAACTATATATGTCGCCGTTGAATTGTGAGCAATTAAAAAACATATTGTCCATTCTTTCAACATTAGAAGTATCCCACGAGTTTAAGTCTTGGTCTAAAGATGTGCAATTGTAAAACATTTGCAGCATATTAGTTACATTACTCACATTCCAATTATCTAAACTTTTATTAAATGTAGAACAATTAAAGAAGCATTGTTGTAAATTTGTTACGGTACTTATATCCCAGTTGCCTATTGCTCCATTAAAGTTAGTACAATCTCTAAACATAGTATCAAAAGAAGTACTAGAAACAGTAGGAGCATCTGTAGCACTAGCATCTAAATTAGTGCATCCATAAAAAGCAGCAGAAGTAGATAAATCTAATACTCCCCATTGTTTTACGTCAAGCATTTTAAGCTTATCTCCAGCGTTATTAAATTGCCAACCTTGTAATGTTCCCTCTATGCTTATTTCGTATTGTCCAGCACTACTATAAGTGTGTGTAACCTCTTGTTGATTGTAACTTGTTATTGTATCGCTTGAGCCATCTCCCCAGTTTACTACAGCGTTATAACTACCACCACTAACTAATGGCATCATAAATTGAGTATTCAAGCTAGAGCCACTAGATGTATTCTCTGTGTCAATAGTAAAGACAAATTGATTAGGAGCTGTTTGTGATAAATCTACTACGTCATTCTTCTCTAATAGAAGCACCATAGCATCTTTACGACCTACTTGCTTAATACTTTTTATAGAATAATTAGTAGAGCCATTAGAGATAAAATATTGTGGACTTACTCCAATGTTAGTTCTGTATCTTATTAAGCACTCTATACGCTCGTCATTGATTAAGGCATCAGCATCGAAGTTAGTATTACCACCTTTGAAATCAAAGTCTGCGTAGATGGTAACGTAACTATTGTCAGATACTACTCTCTCGCCATAAGCGTTAGTAGAGTAAGTCTGTGTATATAGTTTTAACTTTCTATCTAGTTTGCCTATTATCATAGTTCAAGCAATCGGTAAGGAGTTAATAAGTGGTCTACCATTAAAGGTAATTCACTAGCAATAGTTCCAGTAACAACATCTTGTCGGTTCTCATAGTATCGACCAACGATGATATAAATAGCTTGTACTATTGGAGCTGGAACGTCACTCGCTGTGCCACCTACTATAAACTCAACCTCTACAGCGTTTGGTCTTTCGTAAGTGTTTGGATAGTCTCCATTCTCCGATTCATATATTCTTCCTGGTCTTACCTTAGTATCTACATCGTAATTAGAAGCAGCTAAAGTTTGTAATGTATTGTCGGCATCGTAATACTTAATATGTGTAACACTAGCAACATCTCCCACTTGTAAGTCTATATAAGGAGGGAACTCATCGTAAAAAATATTGTACGTCTGAGTCATTAGTCTACGTCTAGTGAACTCTTCTACAACTTGCGTAGCAACATTAATCAAAGACGTAATATAAGTATTGTCATCGTCATAGTCTGAGTCTATTCTTAAAAATGCTTTAGCCTCTGATAATGATATTACCGTAGACGTTGGAGCAGTCTTTAGAACTAACTTACCATAAGGCACATAGTCAGAGCCTCTTAATGTGTTGAAGTTGTAGTTATAGTATTCCATTTAAAAAAAATTAATGGAGAGAGTGTTTCCACTCCCTCCGTTAAAATAAACAAATTATGCTTCAATTAAATTAACAAAAGCAGTGTCATTCTGAACACAATCTCCGTCTACTAAAGAAGTCAAGATGTATCTTGGCTCTCCAGTTCCAGCGTTAGTATAGATGTCATAAATAACGTCTAAACCACCGAACTGAGCAATGTGACATTTTGAGAAGTCTCCGAATAGAGCGTGGTCTTTACCAGCAGTTCCACCGTTACCTACGTTAGGAGATACGAAAGAGAAGTAGCCGTTAAGCTCTTTTCTAGCGTTGTCCCAGATAGGAGAAACATCAGCAACTTGTGCTAAAGCTTTTACAGTAGCGTAAGCAGATGGGTCTAATAAGTAAGCCATTCTAGCTCCGTTAATTTGAACACCATTCTCAATTAAGTCAGTTTCCATTCTAATCCAATCAGCAGCAGTAACACCTGTTACAGCAGTAGTAGAATCAGCGAAGATAGATTCTGGAGCGTTAGTTACGTCAGAAGCACCTAATAATGCAGCTTCTAAAGTAGAAGCAACAGATTGAGCCATATTTCTTCTCAATGCAGCTTCGATAGAAGCGTTTTGAGCGATAGCCTCAGCAGAAACATTTACGATAGAGATAAGTTTCTTAGGAGATAATGTTACACTAGAAGCAGTACCATTAGCAGCTGGAGCAGAACCACCAGTCTCAGCAACAAAGCCAGAGTTGATAGCACTAAATACTGGGAACTTCATATTGTCTACACCAGAGTAGAAATTAGCACCAGCAGAAGCTAAAACTAAGTTTGCTTCTAATTGGTCAGTCCAAGCCATAACCTCAGTAGCGTTACCAGCAGCAGTAGCTACAGCAGCACGAGTTAAGATTGTAGATGGTATAGCAATACCTTTAAATGATTGACCAGTATAACGAGCCTCGTTACGAGCTTCTTGGTCCATCTCTTTTACAAGACCTTCTAAACGACCAGTAGCAGCTTGATTCATAGCGTCTTGGAAAGAATAGTCTCTCACTTCGCTAGGAGTGTTTTCTGTTACTTCTTTAACAGCTTTAGTAGCTTGAAGTTTCTCAAAAGATTCAGCACGAACTGCCATCTTATTTAACTCCTCTACTTTATCATTTAAAGAGTCAAAGTTGCTTTGCTCATCAGAAGATAAGTCACGACCTTCAGCAGATGCTACAAGTCCTTCCATCTTTTCGATAACCTCAGCTCTTTCCTCTTTGTAAGATTTTGAGTTTTTCATTTTATAGAAAATTAATATTAATATTTATTTTTTAAGATTTTTAAACGCATTTCATTGAGGGAGCGCTGTTTCAAATCTTCTTCTTCTTTTATACCCTCTAATTTTTCAGCCTCTAAACTTTCTTCTAGTTTTTTAGCTTCTTCTTTTTCTTGCCATTGTTCCATAGAACGTAAAGCGACAGAGCTACTAGCAGCATCATAAGCTGGGTAAGTTACAGAGCTTACATCGTAAAGCCTAGATACTTTGTTAATCGTTCTGTAGTTAGTTCCGTCTCTCATCTCCCAAGAGTCATCCTCTACAATAAATGCAAAGCTAGACTGGTTAATAGTACCGTCTTTTAGTAACTCGATTAAGTCTCTTGACGTTGATACATTAGGATTTAATTTAGCTTCGTACTTTAGACCTCTCTCATCAACAGATAGTCTTAGCGTTCCGTTAGTAGTTCTAGCTAGTGGTAAACCATCGTGATTAATTAAGAAACGTACATCGTCCTCTAATCGACCTTCAAAAGCACCAGGAGCTATAAACTCTCTAAATCCACCTAAGTCGTTAGACTCACTATTAAACACAGCTCCGTAGCCTACTACTACTGGATTCTCTCCGTCCATTCTTAGCTCTAAGTCTTGAACATTAAATGTTCTTATTTCTTTATTTTTCATATTTATAAATTTTTCTTCTTTACCTATTTCTTCTATCTTTCTTTTAGTCCAAGCAAAGCCAACATCTCCGCCCCATAATGCCCAAGCTATTCTACCAGCAGATGGATAACCTTCGTCTCCACTATAAAAGCCTTGACCTTCTTTGTCTACTTCGTGCCTACTAAAATAAGAGTACATTCTCTTTATTGATTTGATACTAAGATTTACTCTGTTCTTAATATCTCTAGCTTTTGCAACGCCTACCTCTGTTCCACCTCTACCAAACTCCTCACGCCATTCTAAGCCTTGTGCAGCTTCGTCAGCCATCTCTTGTGTAGGCTTAGTGTTTATATCATCTAACGCTCTGTCCTCTTCTAATTGTAAAGAACATATAGCTAACCTTTGGTCGTCTTCATACTCCTCTACCATAGTATCATCAGCCATACATCTCTCGATGAACTCCTCGTTAGTCTCGTCTATATTTTTAGTAGGTATCGGCATTACTCTTTATCTTCCTCTTCTACGTCTCCAACTGGAGCAAAGTTTAACGGCATGAATAACTGGTCGCCTTCTGGACCTACTCTATTTAAGTCTTCCATTCGTCTAATCTCATTAATAGACAAAGCACCAATAGAAGCCATCTCTCTGTAATAACTTGCACGAGATGAGCTATCTCCTCTTAGTAAAGCGTTTGCATCTAGCTTAATAGTAAATGAGCCAAACTCTGTTTCTCTAAATAGTTTTCTGTTAAGCTCTTGTTCTACCATTACCATATAAGGCATAAGAGTAAATCTAACGAAGTCAATACTTAAAGCCTCAATAGATGAATAGTTAGCAGCTTTCTCTAAGTGGCCAATCAAAGACAATGGCACTTTAAATATTCTAGCTACTTCCTCTATCTGAAAACGTCTAGTCTCTAAAAGCTGATATTTATTAGCATCAATATTAGTTTGCTCAAACGTCATACCCTCTTCAAGTATAGCAGTCTTACCAGCTACAAAAGAACCAGAGTAGTTTTGATTCCAACTATTTTTAAGTCTTGCAACAGCTTCTTTACTTAGTTTGCCTGGATGTTTAATCACTCCACCTACTTGAGCAGAGTTTCCTAAATAACTATTAGCTGTATCGTTAGCAGCTATTGACGTTGCTATTGTAGTGTTCTGTGCTTTTAATACGCTAACTCCCTCACAACCATTAAACGATAGATTGAAGAAGTGTAACATATCCTCTTTCATAACTCCTATCTCATAGTCTTTGATGTCGTAATAGATTTGACCTTCGTGCTTAATTACCTTAACGTCTTGTGGATTGATAGGTATTAATGCTATTGGTCTAGCGTTGCTATCTCTCTCAATATAAAAATACGCATTCCCCTCTAGTAATAAGTTAGTCATTAGAGTATCTAGGAATGTGTATGGTGTCATATACTCGTTTGGATTACGAGCTAGTAGTCGGTAGATTGGATGGCTGACGTCAGTTATCTTGTCGTCATCCTCCTCGACTCTGTAAACTTTTATAGGTAGACTTGCTATTGATTCACTAATAACTCTAACACACGCAAAGACTGCACTAAATGTTAAAGATGTATCTCTAGTTACTGCTGTTCTGTTGGCTGCACCATAGCCACCGAAAACTGCCTTTAAAAAATTATCGCCCCTCTTCTCAGAACGCAAGAAGTCAAATAGTCCCATAAAATTGTAATTACATTACAAAGATAAGAGAAATCGCAAAAGTCAAATCCATACAATACCCCTATCATCATAGGTAGAAATGTCGCTACTATCGTCATTCATATAACAGCCTAAAGCCATAACAAGCGCAACCATTCCGTCAATCTTTTCGCTTGACTTACTCTTATCCATTTTAATGTTTCCAGCTGGGTCTGTTTTCATAGCTAAGTTAGAACACATCCAACGAAGTACTTTATTACCAGCGTGATTAATCTGTTTGCCTAGTACGATTTTCTCGAGTTCTTTGGTCGGACTTGAGAGACTACCAAATCCTTGACCGAAAGGTTCACAAGGTAAACCCTCTTCTACTAAATCCAGGATAAGCTGGGAGCTATTCCATCTATCGTAGGCTATCGACTTAATGTTTACAACCTCAGCAACTTCTTTTATTCTAAGTTTTATGTAGTTGTAGTCTGTGACATCGCCCTCTGTTAGTTCCATTAGTCCTTCTTTCTCCCAACCTATGTAGTCTACTTGGTCACGTCTTGAACGAATAAAAGCATTTTCTTTAGGAGCAAAGAAGTAAGGGATTACTGTAAATCTATCATCTTCTGGAATGATTAAAACAAAAGCAGAAACATCTCGAACACTAGCTAAGTCAAGTCCAGCGTAAGCTGTCATACCTTTGTAATCCTCTAAGTTTATTGGAGCTTTGTTACACTCCATCCATTGCTGGTCACTAAGCCATTTACTAGCTGATGACATCCATTGATTAAGATGTAACATTCTAAAAGTATTCTCATAGCTAGGGAGCTTGATAGCTTTCTCTTGTTCTCTTTTAAGATAGTCTAATTTAACTACACCAGTTTCTATTCCTGGATTAGCTATTCTCAATGCTTCCTCTGTAGTCCAATCAGTTTCTAAGTCACAGAAATACTTAACATAGTAGAAGCTATCATCTTTAATTATACCCTCAGATACTTTACGACCATACTCCTCAGTCTTGTAACATATAGACTCTCGGTTATAACCAGCAGTAGTAATGGCTATTGTCATTGGCTGTCTCCTACTACCAACCGAAGTGGTCAAGGCATCCCATAGGCTAGAATCTTTCTGGACAAAGAATTCATCCATACAAATAAAACTAGCGTTGTATCCAAACTTAGAACTTGCCTCAGAACTAATAGCTTTAAATGCTGAGTTGCTTTTCTCGTGGATAATAGAGTTCTTAAATACTTTTAGATTCTTGTTTAGTTGATTGTCAGCTCTAACCATACCACTAGCTACGTCAAATATAATACCAGCTTGTTGTCTATCTCCAGCAGCGATATAACACTCAGCCGAAGGCTCGTTGTCGGCTAGTAACATATACAAAGCTATTGCACTTATTAAAGTAGACTTACCGTTCTTTCTTGGTAGACATATATAAGCAGTTCTAAATCTTCTTAGGCCACTATCACGATACTTCCAACCGAATAAATCTCTAACTATTGTTTTCTGAAATGGTTCTAACTTAAATGGCTGACCTCCTAACTCTCCTTTGATATGCTTAATGTGATTCTCTATAAAGTAAACACATCTATCTGCTGCCTTGTCATCAAAGTAAAAAGTCTTGTCCTCTTTAAGTTTCATTAGTCAAAGAAATTAAAATCGTCAGTCCTTTCCTCATCTTGCTCTGGCATACTAAGAGATGCTCTTGAGCTTGGTGTAAATCCAAATTGCGTAGCAATTTTCATAGCATTCTGTAAAGCGTTTTGCATTACCTTATACTTTGGTGCAATCTTACTAGACCTTAGTCTACCATCTTTGTCTACAGTCTGCTCGGTAAAGTTGCCTTGTAACTCTTGAGCTATCTCTCTATAAATACCAATCTCATTACAGTACGCTGCTAAGATTGATAAGTCCGTCAAGTGTAACATCTTAATGTTAGCTAGTTCGTTAGTCACTAAGTCCCATTCGTCTGCGCCTTGTTTATTGAGAAAGGAGGGAGCTGAAGGCATACTAACAACTTGAGATGTATCCATTTCATTTCCCACTAACCTGGATTTCTCTAGTGTGCCTTTTAGCTCCTTTACTTTTGTTGGTGTTTTTTTTCTCCCTCTCAAAATATTCTAGTTTGTGCTTGGTGGTTTTTTATTCTTTTGATAGCGTTGTCGTAGTATTCTTTGTCAAGCTCATAGCCAGTTAAATCGTAACCTAAATTGTGACAAGCTATGGCTATTGAGCCACTACCTAAATGAGTGTCAAGTATCTTATCTCCTTCTTTTGCGTAGTTCATAAGTAGCCACTCGTATAACTTAACTGGTTTTTGTGTTGGATGGATTCTATGCTCTTTGTTTTTCATATCCCCTTGAATCATTCCGTGCCAAGCGAATTTATAAGATTTGATTGAGTTAATAAAACTACAATAAGCTAGTTCGCCATCAGAATATGTTGGCATTGTTACGCACTTGTCCCAATATATTCTTCCTCCACTAAGTAAGTCATAATGATAATAATTAACTCCCCATATAATTTGATTTTTGCTTACCCTTTTAAGTTCAATAAAATAATCAATAGATGGAACATTTTTATCCCAATTAGATTTTTTATATGTATTAATTTTAGCTTTAGATGTTTCTAAGTGCCTTTTACTATTTGCTCCATTATTTTTTTTATCAGCATCTATTCCATAAGGAGGGTCAACAATAGCTAAATCAAACTCATTGTCTTGCATCAGCTTCATAGCTTCCAAACAATCTTGGTTATGTATTTTATTTATATCCATCTGAACTTAAACTGGTTTTAGTTTGGTATATCTATACCCACACGATTTAGATTTAATTTTGCGTAAGAAAAATGAAAGCTCCCCCGTGCGCCTCTCAGATCGGAAGA
>Ga0181420_1001175_pt1 | contig 10028 bp, 8 predicted proteins | sample 43SPOviralmetaG_FD_130145 | JGI IMG/M metagenome (GOLD analysis project Ga0181420, IMG submission 130145) | Marine viral communities from the oligotrophic San Pedro Time Series (SPOT) site, San Pedro Channel, CA, USA - 43 SPOT_SRF_2013-05-22 | ecosystem: Environmental > Aquatic > Marine > Strait... | reverse complement strand
TGATAAATTGCCAGGAACTCTAATCGTAGATGCCCTAGCTTTTAACATATCTAACATAGCACCATAATTCATAGAGGACAATGTTGGATTAACTGGTTCATTATCTAGGGCAGTCTCGTCACATACATTATAATACTCAATCTGATATTCTGTTTCCTCAATGTATTTAACTGTCGTAAACTCACCATCTGATGCACATTTTAAACATTTATCCTCCATGGTTTTTGGAGGTAATTTTTCAATAGACTTAAGTTTATTTCGTTGACCATCAATGAGAATAGTTTTGGTTTTACCTCTCTTCTTTGTCGCGATCTCCTCAAGAAGACTAGATTGAGTGGCACCATCATAGAACTTATAACTTAAAATAGTTTGAGATGCAAGCGCAGGACCAGTTTGATTATCATTAACAAACTTAACTTGATATGCAGTTCCACTCTTGGTATCTAATCTAAAAGGCTCTGTGAGTATCGTATTAATTGAATCAAATCTATACTCATCGTAGGTCTCATAGAATACATAACCAGCAGGTCTGGTTTCTTCTTTACCAGAACCATCAGTTCCTTTTGGTGTAGCAGGCTTACACATACTGTTAAGGAGTTGATAAACTAACTTGTTATGCCCCTGTATTTTTGCAACACTTTCTGTCATTTGTTCCATAACAGGTGCTTTATTCTTGGCAGTTTGTATATACCTACCAAGTACATCATCAACAACAGTATTATAATCTACCTTTGTAGTTTCATCAGGAGGCCAAGAACTTTTAACATTTTTAGATAATGCCACAATAGCATCTTTATTGATAAGTTCTAAAGTATATTGCTTTTTCTTACCTTTAATTACTTGATTGACAACTCTATTAACATAGAAACAGTTACTACCAAAAAATTCAAATTTTGGGCGTTTTTTCTGCCAGTCAGTTCCACTACTAGGATCATTAACAACGATCTCTACAGGACAAAATTGACGCACACCACATTTGTTAAATGCTTCATCAACAGCACCAGCAGAGTCTAGGATAGTAATATCAGCAGTGATAAAAGATTCGTATAATGATTCATAATAATTAAACGAAATTACTTCAGGAAATTCTACTGGATCTCCTGAAGGTGCTAATCCAACCAGTTTATTACTATCAGGAATATCATATACTTTTGCTTGTATAGCCCTTACGTTAGGTTCAGTAACTGACATATTATTCCTCTGTTGCGTAGATATCTTGTGTCATTAATATTGTTTTAGCACCAAAAACATTTTGGGTTGTTTGCGATACAGTATCTATATTAGATATTGATCTTTGTGTAGTGGTCTGCGATTGTCTAGTAATTTCTGAAATCTTACTAGTAACCTTTATAAGATTACTTTGAATACTATCAATAGAGGTATCTCTTGTAATAGATTCTACCCCCATATCATCATTATTAAATAGTGATGATTGTTGTTCACGTTGAAGATAACTTGATGTAGGTTTACTTGATTCAGGAATCGGTGATCTATTAATAGAAGTAGTATTATTTTGAATAGGTGTCTGTGCTTTTGACTCCTGCTTCTTGTCATTTTTTTCAAAAATTTCTTCAATTTTTTTGAAAGGTTGCTTGAATAAGATATTTAAGATTTGCTGACCAATCGGTCTCTCAGTAGGAATAACAATCAAAGGTTCACCCACCTGCTGCAGATCAACTATAGTAGGTTTGTTTACAATAAATTGAGCAAGGTCATCAGTCTTATCATTGACATTATAGTAGATATTATGTTTTACGTCAAATAATTGAGGTAAAATAATAGCACCAGTAGAATATGCATCTCTAAAGAAGTTTCCGCCCTCGCCTCTCTTTCGTTCATTCAGTCCACCTGTCTCATATTTCATAAAGTATTCTGCACCACCAACAAATTCTGCCGCTGCTTCTGACATTGGTCCTTCAGATTCAAAGTCATCTAACACTTGCTGAGCAACAGCAGCATTACCATTACCAAATTTCTCAACTAATAATTGCATTCCATTTGGTTTAGCAGCAATCTCAAAAATTTCTTTCTTAGTGATGCCTATATCACCATACACACTAGCGGCGGCGGTGTCAGCACTAGTCCCATAAATTGCAGCAGAATATGGCGAGAACTGTTCTTTCTCAGTAATAACAACAGATAGTGGTTGATTTCTTTTTTTAGCTCTATTCAACATAACCTGGAATGCATCAGCAACATTTTGTGCTCCAGAAGCTTCAAGTGTGGCAAGATGAGCAGCAGCAACTAAATCTGCACCAGATGCTTTAGCATCTTTTATACTTGCAGCATCTAATGGGTCAGCAGCACCGAAAGAACCCGCTGCAGCTCCTGCTAGCACTGCTAGAAAACCTGTTAAATCTTCTTGATTGATGTTTAGATCAGTCAATTTAGTTTTAGCTTCTTCTTCCTTCTCCCCAGTTTTTTCTAATAATTTTTCAGTAAGTTTTAATTTTCTATTTTGAATTTCACGCTCAAGTAATTTGTTATAAACAATTTTATGATAATCAACCCTTCTAACATTATTCAACAACTTAGTCAGATTAGCAAGAAGATTATTAAATCTCTCTAGCAGATAGTTCCAATCGTCCACATCCTCATCAGATACTAGAAGATTAAATTGATTTTTAGGCACTAGATAATGTTTCTTATCTTGATCAAACTCCAACATCCATGGCGGAATGATTGGCACAAACATGCTCGCAAAGTTCTTCAACTCCTGCTTAAACTTTGCAGCAGGAATTATCTTGGTAAGTGCCTTAATCTTGACACCTTTATCTGACCCCACTAGTGGAGTTTTTGCTTCCACATCATCAGTGAAATAATCAGGACCTTCTATGATTCTTCTTAGTGCCTTAATCATGACTCAGTATAATAGACAGTTGGTTGATAGAATGCGACGATCTCACCACGAACATCACCAAACGAGAATTGCTCTTCTGTCTCATTAGCAACTTGCATTTGCTCATTGCCTGGTATATTATTTAACGAAGATTGATTACCAGGACTTTGGAACATTTTTTTAATAGTCAGATCAGGAACAAATGGAATTCCAGAACCAACTTTGCCAGGACCAACTTTCTTTTCTCCAACAATACCAGGACCAACAATTTGTAAAGGACCAGATCTCAAAAGCATCTTCTCAATCTTCTCTCTAGTAGGAAGTCCTCTACTAACTTGTTCAGATGCTTCTCTAAGATTTCCGTCCGCAATAGCTTTACTAAAAGCAGGAGCACTCTTCCAGAAGTATGGTTGATTAAATCCATATAAGATGACACCAGCCTGCTGTTTGGGGGTGAAATACTTAAATTTTGGATAATATTTCGTATCTAAGTAATTATCATGATAATCTCTAACTTGATATTCAAGTAACTTATCAGCTTCCTTTTTGGTCATTGTCATACCAGGAAATACTGCCCTATTACCTTTAGTTATTTCGTCAAGGAATGTGAATCCCCAACCAATAGTAGTTCTATCATTAGCAACTCCAGTCTCATAAGCATGGAACACCGTACTATCAGTGACATTCTTCCACTCTGGCCAAGATGGTTTGACATACTTATTTTTGCCCGGAATTAATGAAGAGATTCCCTCTTCTTCTTTAATCCACTCAATACCTTTAGCAATTCCACCTTCACCCATCATATTCTGACTAAAACCAGATTGCCTCTCAACACCAAGATCATCATATCTACCATAAGGAGGATTATATAAAGGATTTAAAGATTTAATCTTCTCCTCCATCATCAACTGAGCAAAAATTGGCATTTGACTCATTGGAATAACAAATTCAGCACCAGCTTCACCGACCATCACTCTACCAACTCTTTCAATAGATCCTTCAGATCTCTGCTCCATCATTTCATCACCAGCGATCACATAATCAATGTATGGCATGGGATTCTCTCCACCATAATCAGGTCTTACCTCAGGATGAACTTCAATATGGAAGTGAGGACCAGTAGAGAATCCAGTATTACCAGACTTACCTAATACTTCACCAGCATCAATAGTATCTCCATCCTTCACTGCAACCTCACTGAGGTGAGCAAATCTAAACATTTTATTTAATGATGGCACCCAAGCATCTAAAAGTAATCCATAACCTACTGATGGATCATCAGCATTCTGATAACCAACATATTTAATGATAGATTTCTTTTTAAGTGCAAACATTGTCCCGACAGGAACACCAATATCAACACCACCATGCATTTTTCCCCAACGATGACCATATGCAGAGGTTAGTTCATAACCACTAACATCAGATCCCTCTGTTTCACCTTTTGCTTTAAGTTGCCCCGCGACTGGTTGATATGGAACAATTACAATAGACTCTGCTTGATTAGAAATTCTATTTTCAAATCCTTTGGCGAGAAAGTTTGCCACCATAAGACCAAGAATATTATCAGTCAAAAGTCCGCCACCAGTAGCAGGGTTAAATGAGTTGCTTAATTTATTTGTAGCAAATTTTCTGGCAGTTCTTTTGGCACGGGAAGTTTTTTGTTTTTGATCGCTGGTCTCAAGTCCATGCAGAGATCTCTTCTGCTCAACTGCTTTCAAATAGTTTGAATGCATCTCGGAGAGAAAATTCTCCATTGAGTCAAGATAAGTTCCCAATCTAACAAAGAATTTACTCATTGGGTTGGTAGACTTATTCTCAATAATAAGTTGCTTTACCTTCTTTTCAGGAACAACCTCAAGATTTTCTACATCATCTAACTTGAGAATTCCATCAACACTAGCAATAGCAATAGGTGTAATATTATCAGCTACAACAAAGACTTCGGAAGCAAATGCCTCCGAATCTCTCTCTATCATTTTAGTCTTTGCTTTAAACATCAATCAATATCACTATCATGTGTAGATCTAGTAAATACACTCGTTCTCATAAAAATATCAGGAGAATCATCACCGACAAAACTAAGTGCTTTCTTCTTACCAGGAATCTTAATATAATCAGGCGGCAGTGGTGTAATGTCTAGTTTCTGCTCATTTTTACCAGACATCATACTACCTTGAGCATTCTCAAGATTTTGTGATGGCATCGGACCCTTATATCCAGGAGCATTATAATAAGCATTGGGACCAGTAACCTGATCATACGTCGCTGTAGAAGCAGGATTAACTAATTCATTAATAATTAACTCAGCAAATAATGCAAATGGATTCAGTGCAGAAGAAGGATTGATACCTCTTCCTACAGCACGAACAGGTCTTTCAAATGCCTGACGAACAGCAGGAGTAGGACCAGTTTTTACCATATCAGGTGTGAATGCCTTGAAAGGATTCCATCCTTTCATTCCTGTTGCACCAGATTTAAATGCTTTATTACTTCTAGTAATTTGTCTGGCATCATCTGCCATCAAACCATCTGGTCCTCTCCATCGCGCAGTATTCTCATTAGGAACTCTAGTATTTCTACCCTTATTCCACCATCCGGCAAGACCACCATCTGCCATAGGCATAATCTTACTAGACATTCCTCTAAAATAATTTAATGATTCACTATTATACAATTCAACATCACCATATCCACCACTTGATTTAGTTTTAATTTTTGGTATTGCATCACTACCTTTTAAAAAGTCTTCTATTTTGGTTTTAGCGGCTGGTTTGTTAAAACTTTCTTGTAAACTTTTAGTATTGATCTGATTTTGAATACCTGTAGGTGTTGGTTGACCAGTCAAAGCGTTAACGCTTCTCTCCACACTTTGTTGATCTCTTTGACTTTGGGTTAATTTTCTACTAGTGTGATTCCGACCGCGGCCGCCGCCTTGCATTTTCAGTTTGTTTCTATACTTCGCAAGTTCTTTGGCATTCATTTGTGATGGTAGTTGTGTAGCAGTAGGTTTAGGCGCGACTGCGGTTACAGGTTTAGGAGCAGCAACAGTTGTAGCAGCAACATCATCTGCCACACCAGTGCCTGCTTTTCCTGCCTTAACAGTAATCTCAGCAACATCATCACTTAAACCAAATAATCTTTTAAGACCAGGAACTCTAGAAACAAATGGAACTCCAAGTCTTCTAACGGTGTTTGCGATTGCAGGTGCTTTTGCGGCACCCTGTTGTAATGCACCACCGCCACTCATCATCATGACAGTTTCTAATGCAAATTCTAAATCCTTACTGATAGGAAGACCAGTAACTTCAGCTAATGATTTAGGATTAGTAAATCCATCCAACATTGTCTGTAAGGGATTTACTGCTGGAGGTGGTTCTGAAATTACTGGTGATACTGGTGAGTATTCAGTTTGTTCACCATTAATTTCTTCATTAAGTTGTTTGAGTGCTTCCTTTGGTGTGAGTGCAGGAGCAGCTGCCTGAGATGCTGCATCAAATTCACCACTGCGTAAAAACTCTTCCGTTTGACTATTAGAATTTGAAAAAGCTAATGGTGTAGTTGCATCTGCAGATTCATTACTAGCTACCCCTGGATTTAATAAAGGTCCAAAAAGAAACGGTAGGAGTTTTAAAATATCTGGGAACGCAAACCCAGGTTCAAATTCTGGTTCTTCTTTCTTAGGAGGAATAAGAACACCGGGTGGATTAGGTTGCAGAGGAGGTTTAACCTTAGTCCCTTCGGCAGCAGGATTTAGAGATGGCTTTGGATTTTTGCTTGGTACAGGAGCGGTGCCAGGGGATCCGCCGGGTCCTCTACCACCGCCACGGCGACCGCCACCAAAAAATGGAAATCCACCACCACCAGGCAGTTTAGGTTTCTTAGATCCACCGCCCATGGCGTCAGGATTTTCAAAATCAACAGTCTTATCTAATAGATACTCTTCAAATGTATTTTGATATAACTCTCTCTTACGCTCAAATAATTCTTTCTCTGTGAGAATCTGTACTTTCTGAAGTTTGACAACATCCTTCATCAACTTTTCAGTTGCTGCCATCTTAGCTTCAATCGCCTTCAGATGCCCCTGAATAGTCTTATTCTTTACAGGGGGGATCTTGATATTTTCAATTTTAGGCAGATCCAGAGTTGCAGCAGCAGGCATCTCTGCCATCCCAACAACCTGATCAGGAGTAACAGGAGGATTGACTGCCTTTACAACAATCTTAGGATCTGTACTAGGGTCTAACCCAGGATTGCCAACCTTAGGTGGACCTTGTTGAGCAGCAGGTTGACCCTGTTGAGCAGCAGCAGGTTGCTGTTTATTATTAGCAGCAGGTTGCTGTTTATTATTAGCAGCAGGTTGCTGATTCTTATTAGGTGGTTGATTTGCTGCGGGTACTGCCATTACTGTTGTGCTGCTCTACGTGCGTTTTCTTTTTCAATAAAATCAACTAATAAGCTCACATAGACATCCCGTTCCCACGGCATCATATTTTCTATCTCTGTCAAACTATATTTATGATGCTGCATGAGATTAAAATTTAGTCGGAAATAGTTTTCCAGATTATTCTGAAAAACTGCTATGCGAAAAAATTTGCTAATCCCTCAATTGTGACATCAGATTTTACACCCGTCTTAGGATTAGTTACCTTTACCGTATGAGTAAGTCTAGGCATAGTTGAAAAGAATGACTGAACTTTCTGATACTGCTTAGAATTTAGTTGCTCAACAAACTCTTCAATTTCTTTCTTAGTAGAATCTGCTACCTCCCATGTCTCTTCATCATTGTAGATAGTATCAATACATTCAACAGCATATTCAAAAGTGCTGTCAATAAGACTTTTCTCGTCATCGGGTTTCTTTTCCATGATGTATTTCATCGTAGGATACTTCATTTTAATAAAGTAACCATTCTCAAGATCAATCGTATCACTATGTTCTTTAGACTTAACTACCTGAATATCATCAATATTGATCTCAACCTCTGCCTGTGTCTCACCATCATCAGGACAGGTGATGGAAAACTCAAGGATCTCGCCAACAGACTTGGCACGAACGTTGAGGAAGATATACTCAACATCAAATGTAGAAAGAGTATCTAAATCAATCTTAGTTTGTACGCAATTTTCAATGATTTGAATAATAGCACTGGTAACTTCATCTTGGCTTTCAGACTCCAATGCAAGAAGAAGGATTTTTTCTTCTCTAACTACAAATGGTCTGTATTTTACTTTTTTTCCTGTAGATGGAATTTTCAGTTCATGGACAGGGGTGTTAATCTGGGGTAATGACATAGTTCAAAAAATAATTAGAATTCTGCTCCTTTTGTATCGTAAAAGATTACGACATGTTTTTCATACCTAAAGGATACTCTCAATTTATTTAGTGTGCTAGCACCATACGCTAATGGCACACTCTCAATGTTATAAGGGTATACATTAATCATATCATAATAGCATGAATTAGATCCAGAAGGACCAGTTCTATCTTTATAACTTTTAGTCACAGTCATCCTAGGACAAACCATTTCATTATAATAACGTAATCCAACAGTGTTGGTTGCCATTCTTCTTTTTTCTTTTTCTTCTGGGATAATTTCACCACCTTCGCTATTCATGCTCTGTTCAGGAAACATGCCACCCATCCATGCTTCAAAGAATTTTGAAGGGCTGAGTTGATTAGTCTGAATAAAACTCAATCGCATATCATTATAAAGTTTAGCATGAGGATATTGAATTAATCTACCTGCATATACACCATCAACTTCCTGTGTAGCAGTAAATGTTCCCGGCAATGATGCTTCATCACACAAGAACATCATATTCTCAAATGCTCCATCTCCAGAAGTCATACCAAATCCATAATATTGTAATCTGGTTAGAATCTCGGCATTTTTTATAGAATCAAAGCTTAACTTTACCTCATACTCGTTAGAATATGATCCACCCTTATCAACATTGAATATCCCTCTAAGCTTAGATATAGACATTAACTCTAAATAGAAATACTTGTTCTTCATATATTTATGGCATATTCTGGCAAGTTCAGACCAAAGAACCCAAAGAAATATAAAGGTGATCCGAGGTTGGTAATATACAGATCATTATGGGAACTAAAATTTATGAAGTGGTGTGACGACCACGATCATATACTTGAGTGGGGCAGTGAAGAAATTGTAGTTCCCTATCGTTCTCCTTTAGATGGAAGAGTTCACAGATACTTTGTTGATTTCTATGCCAAAGTTCGTAATAAATCTGGGACAGCAAAGAAATATTTGATTGAAGTTAAACCAAAGAAACAGACAGTTGAACCTAAACTACCTAAAAGAAAAACTAAACGTTATCTCACTGAGGTTACCACATATATCACCAATCAAGCGAAGTGGGAAGCAGCAAGGGAATGGTGTGCAGATCATGGACTTGAGTTCATCATACTCACAGAGGATCATTTAAATGTCTAAGGGATTTGGTAGTAATGACAGAACACAAGGTGGATTGGAGAAACATATCATAAAGAATTCTGGCGGTCAGAAAAAAAGTAGAGAGTGGTATCGCAGAGAAGTCTTTGAATACCTCTACGATAACATGACTGATGAGATTGAACCAGAAAAACTTTACTTCTATGAATATGATCCGAAATATAAAGAAAGAATGGATAAATATGACATATATCCTTTAGTATATGCCTTTGATCGTGGTAAAGATAACTTTCTAGGTTCAAATATTCATTACCTTCGTGACAGAGAGAAAGGTCCGTATGCTCTTGCCCTCCTAAATAAAAAAGCAAGGATTATTGAAAAAACAATTCATCGTTATATCTTCAAACAAGCTGATAATTTATTCTTTGAAGTGAAAGAAGAAGATTGGGAATTTATAGCATCTCTACCCATCCATAAATTTATAGACAACTAATGCCAGCACTTAGATATCCATCAGAATTTGCCACGAATGGTCCTTCAGTGGATTATCTTGAGATGCAATTTATTAGAAGAGATTATACTGTCACAGATGTAAAATATAAACTAGAACCTATTGGGGACGTTAACACAATTTTTATTAATGTTCCACAAAAAGTAACTGAAGCAATCTCGCAGCAGTTTAATCAAACTGCACTTGGTGAATTAGGTAGTTTTCTTGGATCAAGAGCAGACGCTGGTGTGGCTGTTAAAAATGCACTTACAAGAACTGCT
>Ga0181420_1001173_pt1 | contig 10033 bp, 18 predicted proteins | sample 43SPOviralmetaG_FD_130145 | JGI IMG/M metagenome (GOLD analysis project Ga0181420, IMG submission 130145) | Marine viral communities from the oligotrophic San Pedro Time Series (SPOT) site, San Pedro Channel, CA, USA - 43 SPOT_SRF_2013-05-22 | ecosystem: Environmental > Aquatic > Marine > Strait... | reverse complement strand
TATGCAAAATTTAGGATTGATTTTTAGACGCAAAATAGTGGGCTTCGTACTGTACCAGACTGCGACTGCCCCCCTCTGGGAGGTCCAATTTGGATAATAAAAAACCACCCTTGCAGGTGGCTTTTCACTAATCATCTAACAGTCCCTCAAACAAATCCTCGTCAACTGTATCAATCAACAACATTTCTTTAACATGTTCCTTGACTGCGTCTAAGTTAACATCATCAAATCGATTCTGCAAAACCCAGTAAAGGTCATTCATGTAGGTATGTTGGTCTTCTTGATAAGCCATTTTTAAGTAATAGACCATAAGCGAAAGATTTTTCTTCTCCACCATTTCCTCTACTACTTTTACAGAAACATCATCTCGTGGCTCGTAATAACCTGTATCTCTACACATTACCAAACCTCGTTGTATTCAAACGAAGCATTAACCTGTCCGTGAAAATCTATAAAGATTCCCAAAAATTGGTCATCATCGTCATAGATTCCCTCAACGGCATATTCTCCGTCTCCGTGAGTTGTTCCCATAACTACTCCAAGCTCTACTTCAGCACCACCGTATCCGTCTTTATTAGCTTCACAAACCTTTGTGTAAAAGTTTTGTTTATTGTCTAAGGTAGGGTCGTTCTTACTGATAGCAACTCGCCTTACTTCTTTGACTCCGTTTTCATCTTCACTAACAACTTCTTCTTTCCAATCAAGATTCCATTGTCCGTTACCTTGTTCAGTATGTTTTATGTAGCAGGGGTCAGTAATAAATACTTGTCCCGAATCTACACCAATACTGCCGATTACTTTAGTCTTCATATATTTCTCCATTTCTTATATTCAGTATCTACATTACTACATCTAAATATATATTCAACTGATTTCTAAAAAAATAGGACTAAAAATAGCATTGAAATACGAGTTGTAATAGAGCAATAAAACCGGCACCCGGCGGGGGCCCTCACGGGGTGACCCTCTCCGAGGGCGGTGGGACTTGGAAAAGAAGAAAGGGTAGGGGAAACTATACAAAACCCTACCCTTTATTAATAACTTTTAGATATGACAGTCTACAACTAAACCTATATGAGTATCTTTATACTTCTCAATTAGATTATCAGTAAGTGTATCTTGGTCTGCTTTAATCTGTTCTCTTTCATCTAAGTCCATAGTGTCCAAGCTAGACATACCAAACCAACCCATTTCACCTGCTTCTATCCAACCCTCTTCGGGAAACAATACTGCCCAAGTGCTTTCTTTCTTTCTAGTCACCATACTTAATAAGTCTTGATTATTGTAATACTCTTTAGGTTTAGCTTTGTCACCTGTACCCTCACTCGTATCCCATAATCTAACAATTCTATTGTTTTTATCATTAAGATATTCTTCGATAGCTTTGTCGTATTCTTCTTTGCTTAAATTATCTCTATCAATATCTAATTCTTTTTCAATATCTCTAAGTTTATAACCAAGTTCTTCTTTCCAAAATGGTATCTGTTTTTCTTTAGTAAATTCAGATAAGTCTGTGAATAATCCATTATCTCCCATACTTCTCCAACGACCACCGACTACCCACCAATCCCATTTAGCATAAGGATTAGACCACCAAACATCATAAATTTCCATAGTTTGTTTATCTAAATACATTTCACTACTATCCATACATATTTCTTTAAACAGTTCACAACTTTCTTCATCTTCCATAACAAACTTTTCAGTTGCCATTAGTTCATAAAGATTATCAATAGGTTCTAATTGAATAGCAATTTCGCTTTCGGTGTGTTTTCTAAAACCACCCTCTGCGTTTCTGTCACTAATATTAGCTTTTCTTTCCCATTGTTCTCTGCGTTCTTTAATACGATTAATAACAGTTGCAAGTGTATCCCAATCTTTATTTACAAATGCTCTCCAAACTTCTGTACCTGTCTCATTTAGTTCCATAGTTTTTTCTAAGTATTCGCTTGGGGGTTCGGGTTGCTCATTATAAGGTGCTAATGTTTCTTCTAATTGTGGGTGAAACCATTGATGATTATAAGCATTATGCCATTCATCATCTCCCTCATTTTTATTTGCTTCTTCGAACTTTTCTATTCCTTTTTTTGGTAATACTACCAATACTGTAAAATGGCTCATATAGTTTGTGCTTCCTTTCTAACCTCGTAATAAGGTAAATTGTCTTCTCTTATATCTTGAAACCAACTTTTGACTTGTTCGTGCAAATCTTCTTGGTCTTCTACATCAAATGGAACTTCAAAATTAAAGTTCACCCATAATGTTGTCATAAGTTTTTCCTTTCTCTTATAATTTTCATACTCTACGATACCATACTTGCATATATATACAAAGGATTTATCTTAAAAAATAGGACTAAAAAATAGGACTAAATATGGAGTTGCAATACATAAAACAAATCGGCACCCGTCCCGGAGGGACTGCCCGTAGGGTCCGCTACGCGGGTGCGATTTGGATAAACGAAAGCCCTGCTTTCAACAAACAGGGCTGTGAGTAGTCAACAGGGCAATCGTTTTAATTCATCTTATCTAAAATTTTGACAATCTTATTAAACTTTTCTTTGTCTTGTAACACATCAAAGTTAATTGCTTTTGAAAAACCGAATGGGTCATTCTTTCCCAATTCTTCTTTCCATTCTTTAACCTCTTTGTCTGTCAAAGGCTCATAGTTATATTTACTCATTATTCTTCTTCCAAAAGTTTTTCAAGATTCTTTAAGATAGTATCTTCATTCATTAATGCATCGGCAAGTTTCAAACCATCATCATAAGTTTTTAACATTTGTGAATAATCTCTATCTATTTCGTGGAATCCATCTAGCTCTTCAACAGTCTGTCTAGTTTCATACTTACTGTACATTTTAAATAACTCACTAGCTACATATGATTTAGTAAAATCGGGTTCAAGATATTCTTGAATCTCTGTACCTGTCAGAAGTTGTGCCAATGGCATTTTTCTATCTTCATCATTTGGGTCACACCAAACAATGATAAATTCTTCTTGACCTGTCAAATCATTCTGTGCTACAGCTATTTCTAATTGATGTGTAAAGTTTTTAATCATTTCAAACTTTTCATACAATTTTCCGATTGATTTTTTAGTTTCCATTATTTTCTACTTTCTCTATATAATTACTACTTAAATATTAACAGATTCAAATATATATGCAAATAGTTTTAGAAATAAATTATAAGATTACTACTACGACCACAGAGTGGTTCCCGGAGGGGCTCTCTCCCGAGGGGGTGGTGTTTGGAAAACGGGTAGGAAAACTAAAAAACCTACCCGTTATTAATTCTTATCTATCTAGAAAGAAAGATTCTACTTTCATAGCAACGAATCCTAATCCTGCTACTACTGTCATAGTACCTATTCCTACTAATAAACTATATACTATTATGTTTATTGGCATATCAGTTCTCCTCTCTTGGACAATCCTTATAAGGAAAGTCTTCTTGTTCTTCGCATAAACAAAAATTAAATTCTTCTACTTGTTTTGTATGAGTAAAGTTAGCTAACTCCCCATAACTCCAATCTTCTCTCATCTAACCACCTTGTATTCCTTTGGTCTTTCTTCTAATTTTAAGTCATACAACTTATTCCAAAACTTTTCTTCATCTAACTCTTCATCTTCTTCAACTCTAAAGATATAGATAGTTTCTCCCATAGGTCTATCGTGATGACTTCTTCTTAATTTTATAACCCCACTATTAACATGACTAAAGTCTAACTTAGCAGTTATGTGTGAATCATTAATTGTGTCAAATACCATATACTTTAAGAAGACACTATCAACCTCTTTAACTTCAGTTTGTCCAAATGAGTTCATCCATCCAACATACCCCATAGCGATACCATACTCCCAATGTTCATCCATACTTCCCGGACTTGAAAGTGTTGCACTAAGTTCTGGTAATAGTTCTCCTATTTTAAAATCAGCATAATTTTCATAACTATACTCATCTTCATCTACTACTTCAGATTCATCCCATACCCATTCGGTATAACCTAATAATTTATCCATATCGTTTTTTTCCTCCGTTCATTTTTCCATTATCAGTAGGTCTTTTTAACCCGTGATACATACCACCTTTTTTACTGTTAGCTTTTCTTCGTTCAGCTCTATTCATTTTTTACTTACTCTACTTCCTAAGTGTGAATTTCGATGAAGTTTATTTTTTGAATAAAATCCACCTTTTTTCTTACTTGCTAGTTTTCTTCTTTCTGCTCTATTCATAATATTAATTATACATATATGCAATACTTATGCAACTAAAATATAAAATAATTTACTTGTTTCACATGAAACACATTGCGACCACAGAGTGGACATCCCGCAGGGACCCTACCGGGTGGTGAAATTTGGATAAAAAAAATGGGGGTTTCCCCCCACTTCTTATTTACTTTGTTTTCGTATTTCAATAACTGTTCTAACTATTGCATATACCATTAATCCCCCTGTTCTTCTATTTTCTCCATTATTACATTTGCAAATTTAGAAATTCTTGCAACTGATTCTTTTAATATGTCTTCATTACCTTTTGACCAATTAGCAATATATCCTATTGAATAACAGCTTGTATCTATATTTAAATAATCTGCTATAACAAATGCAATAGTTTCGGCTTCTGTCTCTATTAGTGGGCGATAGACTCTCTCTCTGTCTAGCTCTTCCTTAGAGTGTGCGAACATGTGTCCGATTTCGTGTAATATTGTATGAATTTTGTCAGAATCATTAGTATTATTTTTACAAACAATTTCTTTTTTTGCGTGGTCAGTCCAACCCCCCAAGCTCTCCCTAGCTATATCTTCATACCTAAATTTAAAATTGTTATCATTAATTATTTTTAAAAGCATTGATTCGAATTTTTCAAATTCAATTTCTACATCAACAGTTTTAATTTTAAAATCAAATTCGTTAAACACTTCTTTAATTGGTAAATCGGGTAATGGCTCAGTGTCTTCTATGTCATAAACAAATACATCTTTAAACCAAAGTTTTTCTTCTTCTTCTCCTTTTGCGTTCTCTTTTGTATATGTAATAGGTGCTAACTGAACAATTCTAATTGGTGGCGTTCTCTCTTCACACTCACAATTTTTATTGCTCAAACTTCTACAAATTAAACAAGCAACAGGGATTCTGTTAAATTTATCTATCCATTGTTTGTACCCCATAACAAAAGTGGCATTTTCTTTAGTCATATAAATTAACATCTGATTAAAAAAACTTCTAGTTCTAAATTTCTTTATAAACTTTAAGTATCCTAAATAATCTGATTCATTAACAAAGTTTTTAACCCTGCTATGTATTCGCTCGATAGTGTCATTAGTTTTTGTGTTTTTCATAATATGGTTAGTTTAACAGTTCTTATTTTTAATGCAACAGTTTTAGAAATAAAATATTAGTTTTGAAAATATAGAACAAATTTGCACCCTCCGGGCAGGAACCCGCTCCGCGAGGTCCCACTTGGATATTGACAAGCGTGACATTATAACAGATATGCAAATGTTTGCAAGTGATTTTAAAATTAATTTAAATAAAGTTTTGATTATTATTGCAAGTATGCAATACTTAGTTATTGGCTTTTTGACATAAGAATAAAAAGAATCTTCTCAGAGGATTTTGAAAGGTGGCTCGTAAAAAGTTCAGAGTATCGCAAAAGAAACTTCTTGACTTCGATATTGAAAGACTTAGTAAGGATACTAGTTATCTTCCTAAGACACTCTTTCCCTCAAGTTGCATAGTGGCGCTTATCGAAACTACCTGCTTAGAGTGGAGGTGGAAACACCTAATAGCTATCCTAACACCAATCGAAGTTCTCTGAGAAGATTTAACAAATAGAAACTCCTTTCGTTTGTTAGTGCTAAAAGAATCCTCCCTCCAATAGGCTGGGGAGGATTTTTTTATTCCCATCGGGACCGCTCCGCGGACATCCCGTTAGGAACCCTCCGGGTCCCACTTGGATAGCACAAACAGAGAGCGTGGTAACTCTCTGAAAGTGCAAACTTCCTTTCTTTTAAAATTCTTTGTTTAAGTTGTAGACATAGCTCTCACGCAACATCTTTAACCAACCGATAATGCTTTCATCAATATCGTAGGTTTCGATTGTACGGTCTAGCTCGTTCATCAACCAATAATGAACTCGTTCATACTTGTCCATATTTTGTAGTTTTTCTAGTTGTGTTTCTAGTTCGTTATTCAATGGTCGCTCCTTTCATTATTAATAATGGCATATATGCACACACTATGCAACTCTTATCTCAGAAATATTTCACAAACTACTTTGATTGTGAATTAGCAATGCAGACCTGTCAGAGACAGCCCAGCGGGACCACTCCGTGGTGGTGCAACTTGGATATCACGCTTCCCTATCTCTTCTAATTAGTTCTTCAATATATTCTGCTTGTCTTATATAAAAGTTCATTCGTTCTTCTATATCTTGTAAAAGAAATTGTCTTTGTCTTTTTAATTCTTTTATAAAGTAAGCTAGTTCTTTATCTCTTTGTTCTTCGTTGTATCTCATACTTATACCTATAGGGGAAAAGTTTTTCATATTTTTGTATATATGTATATATTTCTGATAAAATTATTGTATATACGAAAGGAGGTGAAATTCGCATGTGTCATTTATGTGGTTCTAGTGCTGATGGTACTACTGTCCAAGAAGGCTCTGTATTCTATAAGCAAGATATGAGAAATAAACTATTTACTAATTTCTATTGTTATCCCTGCTTGGAGAATCCAGAAAATGAGTCCAAGATATTCTATGACCGACATCCAGAATTTTCTGCTAAAGAAACTTATATGGATTGGTCTGATACTGATGAGGCTTATTTCCTAGAGGATTAGTAGTTCCATTTACTGAATTAGTTTCGGAGTGTAGTTAGCTTGGCAACAGAAATAACTAGAAAGGAGTAAATTATGCGTTCATGTATCCAATGTGGTGAGGAGATTCCTTATGGCGAATTTTGTTCTAACTATTGTTATAACATATTTGTCAATGGTGAAGAGTAGGGTAAAACCTACTCCGACCCTCCTCCGGAGGGGGACATCCCGAAGGGTCCGGGCAGAGCCCGGTGCATTTTGGATAAAAAAAATCCCCCCTTTCGGGGGGACTAATTTACCTTTCTTTAATTCCACCAATTAGTCACATTGGATTTTGCAATTCCTCTATCTTCTCTACTGTAAAAAACTACTTTATATTCACCATTATAAAAATAGTTTAAAGCTGTAGAAGTTTTAAATGTTGCTTTGCTTTCATACCATTGTGCAACACCATCTTTACTAAATCCATGTAAATAGATTTTTGTAGTTTTGGTATTTGGATTAATAGCCATAGCAATAAATCCTCTACTGTTAACTGTTAGTGCTTTAGTTTTTAAGTTTTTCATTTTTTTCCTTTAATTAATTTAACTTACCTAAGAAGGATACCAAAATAATATTTATATTCAAAATTTAAGATTAAGTTTTTTAGATTAAAGTTGCACTATGTTTTTATTTATGCTATATGCGTATTTATATTTATACATTTAATGTATATAATTCTTTGAATTACATTTGACAAATTTGACCCTTCGCAAGCTCACCCTAACGGGCACTCCGTGGGGTACAGTTTTGATATCTATTAGCAAACCTGCACCGAAAACTGATACAACTGCACACAGGACCACGCACTGTGTGAAAATTGGAATACTAGAACAAAAAAAAAGCCCCTACATTTCTGTAAGGGCTTAATTTTAATTTAAATAGTTTCGGCTTAAATACCACAACCGAAACTTAGTAATAATTGAACTGCGAACAATCCAATTATGCTCTTTTGATTTTTCTGCAAGATACCAATAAAGTTTTTTCATTGTATCTCCTCTCTTTATAGTCCGATAGATTTGATAAATGTTCTGTACCATTTAAAGATACTAAGTGGAGAATAATCTCCACCTAGAAAAAATGCGAACACAATTAGAGTTATTGTTATTGCTCCAATCATTATTCTTCTTCTTTACTGATAACAACATTTTGTAGAGCTTCGATTATCTGCTCTCTAATATCGTTATCCATAAATAACACGAACTTATTATCTTTTCCAAAGTAATCGTTTTTAGCGTTAATTCGTAGAGTAAAAGTATCTTTACCCTGTAAATTTGCATCAACGATTACTCTATCATTTTTCCAATCATTTACTGACTGGGTTGTAATGTGATAAGCAGTAGAAGTAAAATCGAACTCAATGTCGTAAGGGTTGACACCAATTGATTTCGTTTCTTCATTAACAGAGTTTCTAAACTCTCTCTTAATGTCTGCTAATTGTTTTTTAGTTTCTGCATAGTAAGTAGTGTCTAAGCTACTCATAATATTTCTCCTTTAGTTTATTATTTGATACTCCTTATTAAGTATCCTAGAGCTTACCCATTGGATAAGCTCCGAGATAATTAAACCCAATCTGTATTTGTAGATTTAGTAAGACCACCTGCAAACACAACAGAATATTGACCACTATAAAAATAACTTAAAGCAGTTGAATTGGTAAAGTTGACTTTACTCTCATACCACTGCTCAACTCCTGTGGTATTGCTAACAGCTTTTAAATAGATAACAGTTTTTTTGGTATCTACTCTAATAGCCATGTGAGTCATTCCACGAGTGTTATTAGTTAGTGCTTTTATCTTTAGTTTCATATCGTTACTCCTTTAAAGTAATTTGATAATAACCGAATTGTTATTATCCACATACCCACCAAATCAAAGTGAGTATGAAGATAAAAACTGAGAAGATTTTTTAATAGTTCCGAAGTATCCAAGACTCGTTATGTTCTTTTAATCCGCCCCGACTCTTACGAGTAAGTAAGGAAGAAGTGATAATTCCTGTAAGGTCTTATCGGTAACTATTTATATATGTCAAAAAGCCAATACCTATTTATAACATATATGCAAACATATATCCAATTTTCACGAATTTTTTATACATTTATTTTTACCTAAAACCCCAATGATTATGGGCTTAAATGGGTATTTATGCATAAATCTAAAAATTATGTATAAAATAAATCTTTAAATTATGACCTAAAAACGCTTAAGACTTTGTATTTTTTATCTGTATCTAAACCTTTACTTTACATTTAGATTTTACAACTAAAAACCCCAATGATTATAGGCTTTAATAGTTTAGATATGTGAAAAAAATCTAAACCTAAACTATACATTTACATACCCGAAATCAACCCGCGACCAACATCCTGTTGGATTGGCCCCTCTCCGAGGGGTATGACTTTGATAATAGTAATGCTATTTTGAGGGGGGGTATGTTATAAATCGCTAGCGTTAAAAATCTATCTACTTAAGCTTCCCGCACAAATTTTCTAATGAATCAATGCGCTTTGACATAGGCGGCTATACTAATAGTATGGATGATATAAAGAATTTTACTTTACAACCCCAGTTGCCTAAACCAGAAGAGGTCTCTTTGGACTCCTCTACTAGCAATATTGGTAGACCGTCAAAATTGGAGGACTCTAAGGTAGAAGAACTAGTTAAATGGCTTAAATTAGGCTATTACATTGAAGATGCTTGTACTATGGCAGGAATTGGTAAAACTACTTATTACCGATGGTTAGAGAAAGCAGAGGAAGGTTTACCCGAATTTCGGGACTTTCGGGACGCAGTACAAAAGGCTCGTGCCGAGGCAGAAGGCGCACACATAATTAACATAAGGAAAGCTGCCGACAATGGAGTCTGGCAGGCCTCAGCATGGTTTTTGGAGCGCTCACACCCTTCTAAGTGGGGAAAGAAGAATCCAGACCTCATAAACGAGGAATCAGACGAACCTGTAGAGTTCACTATCAAATACGCTGACGGTTAAGCTTCACGCCAGATTTTCTAATGAAATGGATGCGTTTTGGTATAGGCATTCGATTTTAGACAAATTTTCCCGTATGCATATATATTTTAGAATCTTTTCCCTCCCGGGACGGATATAGGCCCCTCCCCTACCCCATAAATATAAAATTTTTTTGCACTGGGTCTAGGTTTATATAGGTACT
>Ga0181420_1001169_pt1 | contig 10040 bp, 5 predicted proteins | sample 43SPOviralmetaG_FD_130145 | JGI IMG/M metagenome (GOLD analysis project Ga0181420, IMG submission 130145) | Marine viral communities from the oligotrophic San Pedro Time Series (SPOT) site, San Pedro Channel, CA, USA - 43 SPOT_SRF_2013-05-22 | ecosystem: Environmental > Aquatic > Marine > Strait... | reverse complement strand
TGAACAGCAGGTACGACAAGAGGATACGCCTTACACAGAGGATGACCTACAGTCACTAAGGGTGTACAAGGAGGACCAGAAATTACCTGAACAGAGGGGGGAGATAGCTGAAAAAGAACAACGTCTATTTGATGAAGAATTTAAGGTAACTGACGGACAGCCTCAGGGACCAACAGACCTAATAGGTCAGGCTCTACAGAGAGAAGAATCAGATTTCGATTTTCAGAAACCTGCCGCAGGGCAATTATACGGGCCTGAGGTTGATGCAATGCTAGCTGAGGATAGGGAACTTAAAAAAATATCTAACCAGATGTCTAGGGAAGTTATCACTATGGGTGAGGATGACGCTATAGAATACCTTGAACAGAGGTTTCCCCAGTTTGAGTTTAGTGCTACGGGTAGGATAGGTGATGAGATATACGTACAGAATAAGGAGACTCGTAAAAGAACTACCATAGACCTTAAGTATGGTGGTGTTTTAGGGGATATTGACGAGTCTTACTATAGGGCTACAGGTCAGGATAATACCACCAGGGACGATGAGTTCTACAAACTAACAAAGTTTTTAAGGGATAATACTATGGACAAGGAGGAGCTGTCTAGTATGCCCCAGATTGTGGATGGTGATGTTGCTGAGTTTAACCGTCAGACCCTAGAAAAGATGGAACAGGACCCAAAGTTTTACGGGGCCGAGGCTGTAGAGATGTATCAAAAAATGCTTGATGACGACCTGTTTAACTATAAGATTGATTTATATAATGTATCTAACCAACAGAAGGAGTTATCTGCCAGGTACAAAAAGATGGAGGCCGAGGTAAAAAGGTTTGGTATTACTGACGATATAAAACTAAAGATAAACCAGCTGGAGGCGGACCAAAAAAAATTGAACGCACAGAAATCCTACCTTGCAGACAAGGGTGCCCAGTTCTCAAGGACAGAGAAGACACTTAATACTTCCGCATATGTGTTGGCTAAGGATACATTTGATAGAGAAGAAAGTATGGGAAGTGTCTTTGGGTTCTTATACAACTCAGCACTAAACGCCCTAAAGAATTTTGGTGGGGGTGCGTCACTTGGTGATGCTGGTATAGCACTACTAGGTGCCTTTGCACCCCTAACCCCTGAGCAGCAGGCACTTGTAGATGCTGGGGCTACCGAGCAGGAGGTTAGAGATAAAAGTACTAGGGAGGTTCAGAAAAATTTTGGGGATGCCTTTAAGAAGGGGTTACCAACAGTGCTTGGCTCTGATACTAAAGAAGCCTATATAAAGTCCGAAGACAGGGGTGAGTTGTTACTTGGAGCTGGTGCGGGTATTGAATCTCTGGGTGCCTTCCTAGGTGGTGGTGGTAATAAGTACGGTCAGTTCGCTAAGTTCTTTCAGATGTCCTACGACCACATCAGGACAGAAATGCGTGACAACCCTAACTTTAAGGATGTTGGTGTAGCTGAGCAGATGGGTGTGGCTGCCCTGTACTCTGTAGGTATAGGTTACCTTGAGACACTAGGCTTCAGGGCTGTAATGGGAAAGAACCCTGCGTTAAATGGATTCCTGCAACGACAGGTTGAAGCGGCAATAGCCTCAGTACCAAAGGGTGCAACGCAGCAGACGCTCATACGTGCTATGGAGAAGGTTATGTCTAACTCATTTGCTAAGAAGATTTTTTCTATCGGGGATGCAGGGATTATCGAGTTCGTAACAGAGGGTATACAGGCGGATGTTATGGATGTAAGGTACAAGAATGTATACAACATGATTAAAGATAAGGAGCTGTTTGATGTTCCTGCTATCGGAAGTGATGAGGCAAAAGATTATGTCATGAAAAACGCCAGGATAGGTGGGTATGCAGGTTTAAGTATGGGACTATTAAAAGCCTCTGTGGATATAGCTACAAGAGGATTTAATGAATCTAACTTTGAGTTTAAAGGACGGGCTAACGATTACGCTAAGGTACTACAGGGCTTAGGTAACAGCTCAGAGTTTAGGGATATGAATAACACATACCTACAGACACAGATAGCCCAGGGTAATATGACAACCGAAGAGGCTAAGACTGCTAGAAACAACTTTAATGATATGATGGGGGTGATGAACTCTATACCACCACAGGTAGAGAATGTTGCTGAAGCATACGACCTGGTAAAAGAGAAGCAGCAGCTAGAGGTAGAGATAAAAAATAAGGATGCCGCACTAACAGTGTCTGAGAGAAACAGGGTATCCGAGATTAATAAAAATCTAGAAGAACTTTCAACTAAAACTAAAGAAGCTCCAGCAGCAGAGGTTACAGAAGAAGTAGTTTACCATGGTTCTCCTACACCTATAGAAGGAGGTGTTATTAGGAAAGGACAATCAGATGCTATATTTGTAACTCCTTCTAAAAAATATGCAGAGGTATATAAAGGAGCGGGCACTGAAGGAACTATTACTGAGCTTACTATAACTGAAGAAAAGAAAAATAATCTATTCGATTTAAGGAATGAAGAGCATGTTGAAAGATTAAAGCAAGGATTTTTAAATAATAATGAGGAACTAGAAATAGAATATAATTCTAAAGAGGATGCGTTAAGAGATTACAATAATTATGTAGCATCCATGAGAAAAAGTGCAGAGGGAAGAGGTGGTTTAAATGATTGGGCTACAGGTAGTCAGCTTATGGAACACTTTGAAAATGCAGGTTTTGATGGTGCTGTTTTTATGGAGAGACCTGCAGGCACAATAGATGAAGAAGCAGTAATTAGCTATGCATTATTTGATAAAGAAATAAATAAAGAATCATTAACTAAAACTAAAGAAGATGCCATTCCTAAGCAAAGCACAGAGACGCTGGATGTACAAGAACAAACCAGAGTTAGCCCAGCAATGGGAGAAGGAGACACCGAGCTCGATATCACTACCGAACAGGAAACAACCCAAGAAGCGGACCCGACTGAAGTTAGTGAAGCAACGGAGACGGAAGTAGATGTAGATACACAGGATAGAATTGACAGTGAGGTGGAGTCGCTAGACTACATCATGAAGAACCCTGACTTTATGTTACAGACTAATAATATGTCCGAAGCTGACAAGGAAGGTATGGTACAGGGTGCAACAAGGGTGCTTGAATCTATACAGCCTGAACTTGAGGAGACACCATCACTGATACAGGACCCTGATACCGACTTTACACCTATACCTGTAAAATTTACAGACAATACAGAGCTAACGGATAAGGTCCCTAAAATAAAATTAAGTGAGATAGAAGGTAAGAAGACTAACTATGTCATGGCAGACCAGCTGGTCACAAAGGGGGATAAAAGGGGAGGACCATTATTTGGGTTAACATCAGATAAGTTTGGAGAGGTGGCTTGGGCATCTGTAACAGATGTGGCATCCCTTTCAATAGTTAGAGGGGCTTTAGATGCAGACTTCAGTACCGTATATAATATGTCACCCTCCGCTATAGACTCGAACGAAGCTATTTTTAGAGACCTGTCAACAGAAATAGCTAAAGCTGAAAATAAAGATGAGATTTTTAAGGCTATGATGTTAGAGCTTTCGACTACTAAATTTAAGGATATTGCATCGAAGGCTAAGAATATTTCAGAGTTTAAAAAATTATACCTTAAACTTTCTCTTGAAAATAGAAAAAAAATACTTGATAAAACAGTACCAACAGAAGAAACTAAGAAGCCTAATAGTAGTCAAAAAATGCTACAGGATATAGGTGTGTCATTAGAATTTCTACGTGAGAAAAATAGCGAGAATTTTGTGAAAAACCTGCCTGCAGGGGTTATAACTACACTGTTTGAGGTTCACGATAAACAGGGTAATAAATTAAATAGAGCCCGTTTAGAAGACCTTATTAAAAATGAGCAGTCTTACCAGCCTACTATTAAAAGGATGACTGAGGAGGCTAAGACACCAGAAAAGAAAAGAGCTTTAAAAAAGAAAATTGAAAATTATGTCTTGAAAGAAGAGGCTATAATGGGAAGAGAAGAACAAGAACGGTTAGGTATATTAACACACCCTAACTACCCAAAGTATATAAGAGGTAAGGTTATAGGTATAATGGGGGAGACAGCTCCAATGTGGAATATAAATAAAACATTTAGAAATACTGTTAACGCAAAGGTTGACGGGTCACTAAAGAAAAAACAAAAAGAAAAAATAAGTAAAAAAACAGGTTTGGTTATGCCTGCTACCGAAAGACAAATTTATTCTAACGAGGCAAGGACAAACGAATCTTATAGAGCCGATATAAACGCTGATAAAACTAGAAAAATAGATAAAGCAAAAAGGACTAATTACGAGACATTTATAGTAAAGTTAAGTAAATCATTCCCTACAGTACAGTTGGCTACAAATGAAGAGTTTGAACAGTTACTAAAAGAAACACAAACAAAGGGGTTAACAACTAAGACTAACAAAAAAAATATATATGGTGCCGTATATAACGGTAAGTTATACTTAAACCCAGACAGGGAAAACTACAACACACCAATACACGAGTACGGACATATCTGGACTAACGTAGCGGAGAAGATATACCCAGAGATTTATAAGCGTGGCATAGAATTGGCTGAGGATTCACCTTATGTTGAGCAGATAAAAAACAATAAAGAATATAATCGAATAATAAAACAGATGCGTAAGGATGGTGCAACCGAGCAGGAGATAGAGAAATATATCCTTAAGGAGGCACTAGCTACAGCTATTGGTGATAAAGGAGAGTCCTTTGCAACAGCCGCACAGAGGAGAAGTTTTGCTACATGGTTGAAAGATTTGTTTGCTGCTATTAAAAAGCTTCTTGGTATATCCAAGGTAACAGCTGAGCAGTTAGCAGACATGGACCTTGATGACTTTACACAGGCTGTGGTTGTAGACTTAATGTCTGAGACCCAGTTGTTTAAGGATGCTGAGGTTGAGTCATTATCTAACGAGCTTCAGCTAATGAGTGTGCCAGCAAACATGAGTTTAGAGTCGGCTATATCTCGTGCTAGGTCTAAGGATATTAGTGACGCTGCAATACTTGAGTACCTAAAGGGTAGGCAGGTAACACAGCCAGCCACAGAGCAGGATGTTGCTGCTGGTAGGGCTTCTAATATAGGTGTACCTATAAAGAAACTACAGTTCAAGGTAGCAGATATAAAGGAGGCATTAGAGGTTAGTACAGGCAGGGTGCTAGAACCAACTAAACTACCTAAGGAGTTCATGAAGGTAGAGGACGGGGCTGCACAGGCCTTGGAGCTATACGATAATGTAATGAAAAAGCTAGAGGACTTTGCTGTGCAAGGCCCAAAGGGTGGTAAAGGTAAGGTTGGTAAAAGGACTAAGACTGATGAGGAGATACAGCTAAAGGCACAGGAGATACTTAAGGCTGAGCCTATATACCAGGAACAGTTTGATGCTGTACAGCAGGAGCTTGTTGTTGGTATACAGAAAGCATTAAAGGAAAGGTTAGCTACTAGGTATATGCCTCGTTCTATTAAAGAGGATATAGCGGCTATTAAGAATAACCTAAGGCAGCAGAAGATTGCAGAGAAGGATATTAAAAGAAAGCAGGAAGAGGTTAAAGCTATCATAAGGAAGGCGTTACCTTCATTTAAAGGGTACTCTGATGCGGATATAAACTCACTTATACTTAAGGTGGCAAGGACAACACCTACAAACTTTAAGATAAAGGTAGATGAGGTTCTAGAAAAGATAGAGAAGATACGTGATAAAGTTAAGAAGGCTAAGATAAATGATATAAAAAAGTATCTAGATAAAAAATCTAAAACTCAAGGGTTAGACGCAGACACAAAGGCATATCTAAAGCAGGCTAAGAGTACATTAAAACTTATCCTGTCGGAAGATATTGATGCTATTATTAATGAGGCTCAGTACCTATCTAATATATCACGTATTGACAACGCTATACTAGAGGGGGATGATATGTCTATATCAGACAGGGACTACGTTGACAAGGTAAGCCTGTTTGATTTACTTGCAGACATACAGGATAAGAGTATTGAGCAGATAGATATTATACTTAAGGACCTTAAGGATGGTGTTAAGGCAGGTAGAGAGAAATATAAGGCAGCTAATATTATTCGTGCAATGGCACGACAGGAGGTTAAGGACAGGGTGACTGCCCAGATACGTGAAACCAACCCTACAATGTTTTCTGCTACTGGCACACTTTTAAATAAAAATCAGTTAGCCGCTAGGAGAAATGACATCTTTCCATCCTGGGAAGATAAAGGGGTGATGGGTGCCGTTAAAAATTTTATTGATGGTCTAACTACCGAGAATGTTACCGCTATGCTAAAAGAGTATGGTAACTATATTAAACACATGACTACACTGGCTAGTGCGTTAGATAGGATTGTAGATGGTAAGACTGCCTTTACAGACAATATAATCAAACCACTGGACAGGTCATATGAAAATGAGATTAAGGGTAAAGAACAGTCACTTAAAAGGTTAGATGATATAGGTAAGTCAGCTGGTTATAAGCTAGGGTATAAAGGTTTTATGAGGGACATCCATAGAGGTAAGGTTTCCCTACATAGTTTTAACCTTAAAAGAATAGATAACAACGAAGGGTACACAGTAAAGTTTACAAAGGATGAGCTAGCTAGGATTTACGCCCTAAGTCTTAACGATGTTCAAAACGATAAGCTTAATAAACAAGGTATCACCCCATCAGAAATACAAAGTATTAAAGATATACTAGGTGATAAGGCTGTTAAGTTTATTGACGGGGTTGTTGACTTCCTTAGTGAGGAATACTATGAGGGGGTAAACGATGTGTACTCATTTATAAATAACATAGACCTATCAAGAATAGAGAACTATTTCCCTACAAAAACCTTAAGAAAAGAAGGGCAGGAAAGTCTAGAGAGTACAAATGATTCCGCTGTATTATTTAATGGTAGCTTTAAGGAAGGGTTTAAGGTTCAGAAGGCCTCTGCTTTTCATGATAGGCTAGATAAAACATCTGAGGTAGACTTGAAGTCAGAGTCGTTTACTAGTGCTCTTAGCAACCATATTAGGCAGATGGAAAAATATAAAGCGTATGCCTTAACTGTAGATAACATAGATTCATTCTTAAAGATACCTGCAGTAAATGATTTAACAAGGTTATCACGAACTAAACCAGCACTTACCTCTTTATTAGATGCGGTAATAAGCCCACCAAACTCAGGTGATATAGGTAATACACAAAAGCTTAGCAGGTGGGCACAGGGTGTGTTTGTAGGTATAGCTATAGCAGGTAAACCTATTCAATTAGCTAGACAGGCTGTGTCTTTTGTTGAGGCATTCCCATCATACAGCTTCTTCCCTGAGGGGGGTAAGAAGGCTGCGATACCAGGGGTAGATATACTTGGTTATACATATGACTTAGCTACAGTACTTGCAGCTATACCAAAAGATATAGCAGGTGTATTAAAGGTGCCAGGAGTTAAGGGTTATATTACAGAAATTTTTGAGAACTCCGCCACCCTAAGAGAGAGGGCAAGACAAAACATTAAGGGTGATTTATTATCCTTAGAGTCAGGTAGAGATAGAATCACACCTATAGTAGGTGGACAGAGCAGAAGAGCTGTACGTAAAAAAAGATTCCAAGTAGCTAAGGGTATATTTGTTACAGGGGGAGATTTACTTGGTGTACTAGGATACCTTCCAAACTACAGGAGGGATAGAATAAACGGTATGACCGTTGCTGAAGCTGTAGAAAAGTTTAATAACTACGACCTTACCCAGCAAGCAAAGAGAAAGACTGGGAAGACTGTTATTCAGAACGAAAAAAATATACTACTCAGGATGTTTACTATGTTTGGTAGCTCTATTTTTGCTAAGTTAAACACCGCAATGACACATGCTAATAATATAGTTAAGTCTATGTCTAAGGGTAAGGGTGGTAAAAAGTTTGGTAGAAAGAAAGATTGGAGAAATCTTTTCATGTCTGTATCAATAGGAAATATGGCTTATGTAGCAATGACAAACCTTGCACTACTTTTTGGTGATGATGATGATAAAGAAAAGTTTAAGCTAGAAATGTTAAAGGCAGCTATAGGTATAAAACTAGTAGAACAGATACCATTTATAGGGGCTGCTGTTAAAGAGGTTCAGCTTGGTGATATGATGGCTCACTATCTTATGGGTAAAAAGTTTACAAAGAAGTATAGACCAGGTGGTGGTATACAACCTTTAGTATCTGAGATTAATAGGGTTAAACGAGACGTAAAAAAATCAGGTGAAGCATTTGCTTATACAAAAGCATTAACTGAGATTGTATTGAAAACAAACATAGACCCTGTTATTGGATTAGTTGAGTTAGGTACTGGTAAGGGTACTGAAGAAAGTGTTTATGATGCTATGGGTATAACTAAATCATACCGACCAGGAAAAAAGAAAAAATATAATGGACCTGATTTAGGTTTAGACCTAGACTTAAACCAAGAATTAAACCTAGGATTAGATTTAGGTTTAGACATGGAAGAACTAGGGTTGGATGATAAAGATTATTAAAATGTTCGTAGGAACATAGGGGTCTTTTCCCCTATGTATGCACCTACCACATTAAAGTAGAAGTATTCTAATGCGTCCTCTTGGTTCATCTCGTGGTCACGCATAAGTACCTCTATGCACTTATCAACATCGTATACTGATACAGGGTTCATGCCCTCAGTTATACCTATTAATGCGTCATCAAATCCGTCAGCTAGGAGGCACTCGTTGTTCTCTAGTTCCTGTAATAATTCTTGGTCTATCATTTTGTTCTTCTATTATATGTTTGTATCCTGTGACAGTTGGCACACCGTACCTCACACTTGTCTATCTCTTTCTGTATGGTTTCAATAGAGCAACAGCCATGGCACATGTCTGAAATATTACCTATCTTCTCGCCAATTACGTGGTCAAACTCTAGCACTAAAGGGTTGGACTCACCGCAGTCCACACACTTTGAGTTACCCTTCACCTCTGCTATGTACTCTCGATTCCTTTGCCTCTGATTAACGTTCCTTTTGTATGAACGTTCCTTTACCTTGTCCTTATTTTTCTCGTAGTGCCTCTTAGATGCGGCAGCCTGGTCCTCCTTGTTCCTGTAAGCCATTACACCTCCTCAGTTAAGGACTGTATAAGACTAGATAAAGTGTTGATTGTTTCTTGTGCCTTAGACTTAACAGTGTCGTGGTCACGCTCCATCATCCCCTCGTAAAGGTCGTCACCGAAGTCGTGGATTCTAGCACATATAAACTCTATGTGTGCTATCATCTCCGTATCTTCTGGTGCTACTCCCATTATGAATCCATGTCGAGCAGTAAAGACTTGCCTAACTCTGGGCTGACTATCTTTATTGCCTTGTATATTTTTCGTGACAACTGTTTGGTGGTTGACCTCTCCTGTTTTGAGGAGTCTAAACCTAGGTTAGAGTACATAATGTTATTGATGTGAAGAAGCGTATCTATCTTCCTCTTGTCTGACCAGGTAGTGTATTCCACTATCTTATCTACATCATTTATATTATATCTACAGTCCATTTAATTTATTTTGAAGGTCTTCTACTGACAAAGTTAAACTTTTATTTTGTTCTCGCAAGTATTTTATCTCTTTTATTATATCCATCTGTGTGATATCATCATAGTCTCCTGCCTGAGCCTTCCACTCATCCCTTAAAAACCAGTACTCCTTCTTCATTATATTATCCGCCTTTAACATATAAGGGAACTCCTTCATTGCGTGCAGGATTGTTGCGTGGTTCTTAGAGAAGTGTTTAGCTATTGCAGTATTAGTCATGTTACAATCATCCCTTAGTATTTTATAACATATAGCCCTTGCGTTTATCAGGTCTCTATTCTTTGATTTTACATCTACGTTAACATTTAGGTATGTGTTAACTAAGCTCTTTACTGCCTTTACTTTTTCTGATTCCATTTGATTTTTTATTTAAGTTAATTAAGTCTAGGTACTCATCCATTGAGACCATCTTTATGTCTGATAATATTATATTTTTTTCTTCGTCCTTTATAATTTCTAGTGCGAATGTTATAGGCTCGTCATCACTATCTACAAC
>Ga0181420_1001164_pt1 | contig 10062 bp, 20 predicted proteins | sample 43SPOviralmetaG_FD_130145 | JGI IMG/M metagenome (GOLD analysis project Ga0181420, IMG submission 130145) | Marine viral communities from the oligotrophic San Pedro Time Series (SPOT) site, San Pedro Channel, CA, USA - 43 SPOT_SRF_2013-05-22 | ecosystem: Environmental > Aquatic > Marine > Strait... | reverse complement strand
GTGGCACTTGCCTTCTCAATTACTGAGGAAGCAGTGGAAGACAATCTATATGATCGTCTTGGTTCACGTTATACTCGTGCGTTGGCTCGTTCAATGGCACACACAAAGCAGGTTAAAGCTGCTTCAATTCTGAACAACGCTTTCACAGCAGGTGCTTCTGCTGGTGGCGACGGAGTTGCATTGTGTGATGCGTCTCACCCGCTAACAAGCGGTGGTACGTTTGCTAACGAACCAGGAACTGCGGCTGATTTGAACGAAACATCTCTCGAAGATGCTTTGATCAACATCGCAGGTTTTGTTGATGAGCGTGGTCTCAAGGTTGCTTTACGTGGCACAAAGTTGGTCATCCCACGTCAGCTACAGTTTATCGCTGAACGTTTGATGGTATCTAACTTACGTGTTGGTACAGCGGACAACGATGTAAATGCTCTAAGATCAATGGGTATGTTGCCAAACGGCTATGCTGTTAACGACTTCCTAACTGATCCAGATGCATTCTTCATCATGACAGACGCACCTCGTGGATTTGTCCACTTTGAGCGTACGCCAATGTCCACTGGTATGGAAGCTGACTTCGATACTGGTAACATGAGATTCAAGGCTCGTGAGCGTTACAGCTTTGGGTTCTCAGACCCACGTTGTGTTTTCGGTTCACCCGGAGCATAATTTGTGATACAATGAGGTAGTCTTTTTGCAAAGATTACCTCCCTGATGACTGGGGCAACTTAGGTTGCCCCTTTCTTTTTATATTTCCTGTGGTATAGTGTTGTTATCCCTGACAGTGACATGGGGTCACTGACTTAACCCAGACAGGAGATCGACATGGGTACAACAACTTTTTCAGGTCCTATTAAAGCTGGGACAATAAAGGATACTACAGGCACAACTGTAGGAACCAATAAAGCAAATGTAGGTTTCGTTAAGATGGCGCAAACAGCGTCTTGGACACAATCTACTACTGCTGCGGATACAGGAATGGTTATTCCTGCTAACAGTCAAATCGTTGAAATACGGGTTTATATCACCACTGCATGTGATGCTGCAAATATCAGCATGGGTACGACTTCAACTTCTACCTCATTGTTTACTGCGTTAGCCGCAGGTACAGCAGCTAATGTAGTCAAGCTTGGTTCGGCTGGAACAATTACAGACGCGGATACTTGGGTAGACATTGGAACTGCTGATCTTCCGATCTTTATAGATTTTTCAGCAGGATCGTCTGGCGCGGGTAATGTTACGGTTGAATACATCCAAGGCATCAATAACGCCTAGAGGAGGTAACACATGGCTGCTTCTATATTTGCAAAGACAGCTACTGGCACTGGTACACTACAAGGCGGTAGGACTCGTTTGAAATCTTTCTATGTACAGACAGCCTCAAGCGGATCCCCTCAAGTAGTTTTCAAAAACGGTAGCGGTGGAGCAACGTTGTTAGACATGGTGTTCAACACCTCGGATGACACACAAGTAACGATACCCGATCATGGTATCATCTTTGAGGATGAGTGCCATGTAACCCTAACCAACATCACTTCGATAACTGGATTTTTCGGGTGAGTGTAAAGGAGATAAAACATGGCTGACGCAGCTACAGTAGTCATGAAGACTACAGTTCTACCGGACGAGATAGCCAAAACTATCGAAGCCACAACCACTATTTCGCCGAAGGACGCGAATGATAAGTGGTACTACAAACTAACCAGTGTTACAGCAGCAAGTACAGATCTGATTGCGGGTTATTATACCGATTATACCGCAGTAAATGCTAATGTGCAGCCGACAGCAGTAGCAACAGGTGATAAGGTTGAGTTTATTTATATTAAAAATACGGACGCAGCTAATCATATCTATGTTGTTTTTGATGCCGGAACTGCGGCGAACACCACAGGTGATGCGGTAAAAATAAGCCCTAACGAGTCATTTTTTGCAAGACTTCCAAATACAACAGTTGCTGACATACACGCAATTGGTCACGATGGCTCAAGCGCAGCGACTGCAACATGCATTGTAGCAGCATTATTGGATGACGTTGCATAGGGATTGGCTGAATGGCTAAGATCGACAAGTCCAAGATGAAATGCAACAAGCCGAAACGTCAGGTTTCTGGCGGTAAGAAGTTTGTTGTGAAAGCTTGCGATAAAGGCAAGGAAAAGATTGTTAGATTTGGCGATGCCAACATGACCATTAAAAAATCAAACCCTAAACGTCGTAAGTCGTTTAGGGCCAGGCACGGTTGTGACAAAGGTACATTGGATAAGTTAAAGGCCAGGTATTGGTCTTGCAAAATGTGGTGAAACAAATGGATAGAAACGTACAGCTTTTATTTTGGGGCGCGGGTTTATCCCTTTCATCTATTGGTCTTGTCTGGATGATTACCACCCTAGTTAGTGTGGACAAAAGAACAGAGGTCATGGATGTAAAGATCGATCACCTGGTTCAGTCTGTAGAAGAACTGACGGAAAGGAAATTTAGCTTTGATAAGTCGTGGACAAACATCATTCCAAGTATCCAAGTCACCTCGGAGACGAACTAATGGCAAAGAAGAAATCAAAAAAAGACGCTTGTTATCACAAGGTAAAAGCTCGGTACAAGGTGTGGCCCAGCGCGTACGCTTCGGGGGCACTATCAAAGTGTCGCAAGGTCGGGGCAAGCAATTGGGGAAACTCTACTAAGAAAGCTGCTGAAGGCGGTGTGGTTTCGGCTATCGATAACCCTAAAAGACCCCCAAGAAGAAATCTTAAAAACGGTGGGTTTATCGCCGCTGGTTGTGGCCCTGCTATGCAAGAAAAGAAACGACAGGTTACGAGGATATTCTAATGGCAAAGAACTCCCTTCGTGAATGGTTCGGACAAAATGACGGCAAAGGTTGGGTAGACTGTAAGACAGGCAAACCTTGTGGTCGTCAAAAGGGTGAGAAACGCAGAGGTTATCCGGCTTGTAGACCTACAATGGCGCAGTGTACTTCTGCTGCAAAGAAGAAGAAGTCTTCTAAACGAATAAGTTGGAAGGCTAGTGGTGGTGGTTTAGTAGCCACCAGAGGTGTAAGAATTTTCTAAAGGAGAAACATCATGATGAAAAAGAAAGGATTCCGTGGCGGCGGAAAAATGAAGACCAAGGGCTACTCAGTCGGTGGTAAGATGAAGACTAAAGGCTATAAGGCTGGCGGTAAGATGAAGACCAAGGGCTACAAAGCTGGCGGTAAGATGAAAAAAGGATATCGTCTTGGTGGCAAGATGATGTCTAAAGGCGGCGTGATCGGCGGAAAAGTAAGAATATTCTGAACAGATGTCATACCTACAAAGCAACATACCTTATTTCAAGGCTTGGGTTCGTCGTGAGTACACCCATAATCATGAGAAATATCACGGCGAGTTTCTCCATGCGATGGTGGTTGCAGTTACAACCATACCGAATAGATCTCTGAGTTTCCAAGTAATCTTCACAGGATGTGAAGCTGAAGACGAGGAGGAAGATACAATTCACGGCGGTGCAATGTGGGCCAGGATGCCTATAACTGCCTTGGTTGCAGATATACCTTTAGAAGAATGGCCCGAACCCATGGCGACACATGACGCACAGCCTTGGGATTGTTCCTCACATAATCATTCTGTTTATGTTTTGGACAGGGCTACACCGTGTCCTTGGTTAGCTAAGATCGATGGTCAGATGTTCCCTGCTAAGTATTTGTTTACTGTGGATTACACTGAAAGCGAGATCGGTGATGATCCTGCACAGCATAAACAGAGTCATGTTTTACAGCTTTTAGATGCTGGAGAATGGACGGGTAATATTGTTGCGCTACCAAATAACCGAGTGCGTGTAACGCATCCAGCTTGGTTTGCGTTGGGAGAGGGTGCCCCTGATTTTAAACCCTCACAACATATACACTATTCAAAAAGTGATTTAGACTATACACTAGATGTAAATCGAGTGTTTGATAACCTATACAACGAGGATGAAAAAGATGGCTAAAAAGTTTCCTGATTTAACTGGTGACGGTAAAGTTACCCAGAAAGATGTTTTAAAAGGACGAGGTGTAAAGTTAAAAGCTGGTGGTCAAGCCAAAAGAAAATTTGGTGACGGAGGAGGAACTCTTAGTTCTGATAAATTAAGAAGGATAGCCTCAGACGCTGGCACAGACAGACAGCTTAAAATAATAAGAGAAGAAAATAAAAAAAGGGCTAATCTTTCTAGAAAATATAAGGACAGAGGCGAGTCTGGAAAAGAACAAGAAGTAAAAGAAACCAAAGGTGTGATTAAAAAATCAAAAAATAAACAGCTAAAAGAAGAAGCTGCGATTATGAAAGATTTCAAGTTGATTAAAGCTTATGGTCGTGATGCTCCAAAGGATAGAGGTTTTAACACAAGACGATATGCGAACGGTGGAGCCGCGATAACTAAGACTAACCAGAAACCACATATGAGTTAAGCTATGGCAACTTCAGGATCAAGAGACTTCGAACTAGATGTAGCTGACATCATCGAAGAAGCGTATGAAAGATGCGGAATAGAGGTACGTACAGGCTACGATGCAAAGACTGCTCGTCGGTCTCTTAACCTGATGTTTGCAGAGTGGGCGAACAGAGGTTTGAATCTCTGGACTATACAGCAAGCAACGCTTACGCTTACTAAGGGCCAGGCCCAAGAGACGTTGACCTCTGATGTAATAGATCTTCTTGAAGTGGTGTTACGACGTGATGGTACGGACTTTGAACTGAGCAGAATTAGTAGGGGTGAATATCTAACGGTTCCTAATAAGACTACGGAAGCTCGTCCAAGTCAGTATTACTTTGACAGAAAAATTGACCCCGTTATTAATCTCTGGGCTACCCCAGAAAACTCAACAGATCAGATAGTTTATTATTATGTGCGACGAATCGAAGATGCTGATACTCTTACTAATACTACTGATATGCCTTTTCGTTTCTATCCTTGCATGGTGGCTGGACTAGCATACTACTTGGCGATGAAACGTGCTCCAGAGCGGATTCAGTTATTAAAGTCTGTTTATGAGGAGGAGTTCCAACGTGCTTCTGATGAGGATGAGGATAGAACACCTCTGAAACTACAACCTAGTATACAATACTTGAGGGTCTAATGGCGTTTGCGTCCGGTAAAAAAGCTTTTGGTATATCAGATCGATCTGGTTTTCGGTATCGACTCAGAGACATGCGTAAGGAGTGGAACGGACTACTTGTAGGTAAGGATGAGTTTGAACCAAAACATCCGCAGCTTAGACCCCCTCGTGTAGGCACAGATCCACAGGCGTTGAGAGATCCACGTCCAGAGACAGGTTTGTCAGAGCAAAGAGCACTACAATATGGATTTAATCCTGTAGGTTTCAAAACAATACCAGGAATAATTGAAGAGAATGATCTTGTTGCGACGGGGTCAGTTGGAACTGTCACGGTGTTTTTACCTAAAACGCTAGGTGCACAAGCACTTGGGTCAGTTGGTAGTGTTACTGTTCAGCTTCCCGCTACGGTAAATCAAGCTCTTACAGGCTCGGTTGCTACGGGTGGAGTAGCGTCTGTTTCTCTTTCTACAAACGTTACAACGTTTTACATTAGCGTAGCTAACCCAGGCAGTGGTAATGTCTATTACATTGGAGGCACGGCGCAACAGACTCTAAATTTGTTAGAGGGTAATATATACCGTTTTGATCAGAGCGATTCTAGTAATAGTGGGCATCCTTTACAGTTTTCAACGACTTTGGACGGGACACATAATTCGGGTGTAGCTTATACCACGGGAGTTGTTACAAGCGGAACTCCGGGTAGTTTAGGATCGTACACAGAAATAACGGTGGCATCGGGTGCCCCAACATTGTATTATTATTGCACCAACCATTCAGGTATGGGAGGCCAAGCGAACACACCATGAGTTTTACATTTGATAGTTTGAAGCAAGCGATACAGGATTATACAGAAAATTCTGAAACGACTTTCGTAAATAATCTTCCTATTTTTATTAGGGCTGCTGAAGAGCGCATATTAAAAAATGTGCAGTTAAATTTATTTATGCGGAATCAGGTTGGCTCTATGGCTGTTGGCAATCAGTATCTTGGTGCGCCCAGTGATTTTTTAGCCCCCTTTTCTTTAAGTATTTATAATAGTGCCGCAGGAAGTGACGCAAAAGAATATTTAGAATTTAAAGATTTGTCTTTTATTGAAGCATTTCATCCTGATTATACTGTTCGAGGTAAACCAAGATACTACGCTCAATTTGATGTGGGTAACTTTATTTTAGCTCCAACGCCAGATGTAGCATATGATGCAGAAGTGCAGTATTTGTATAGACCTGCTAGTCTGACTTCTGGTGCGGGAACGGATACATCTTGGTTAAGTGAGAATGCAGAGTTAGCGTTATTATATGGTTCACTTGTTGAGGCGTATATCTTTATGAAGGGTGAGCCAGATATAATGGCACTGTATAACCAGAGGTTTAACGAAGCGATAATTGGGTTGAAAATGCTAGGGGAAGCAAAAGAAACCACGCAAGACTATCGCGTTGGTAAAGTAGTGAGGCCGAAACAATAATGTTTAAACTTAATTTTGATATTCCAGACGATCCTATCGTCAACGTACAAACAACACAGAATCGAGGATTTACCCCCGATGAGGTTGCAGAACGCTGTGTGGAAAAACTGATTAGCGTGTCGGATAACGCACATCCAGCTATCAGAGATCAAGCACGAGCGTTCCAAAAGCACATGGAAAAGGTGGTTGCATTTTATATGCGCGAAGCTATTCGCAGTGACCGCACAACCGTGTATAATGCCCTTATAGATGCAGGGCATCCAGAACTGGCTGACGCAATAAGGAGATTATAACATGGCGATCACGCAAGCAATGTGTACCTCTTTCAAGCAAGAACTTCTTGAAGCAGGGCACAACTTTAAAAACTCAGGAGGGCATACTTTTAAGATTGCCCTATATACTTCATCTGCATCATTAGATGCTTCTACTACTGGTTATGCTACTTCAAACGAGGTTAGTGGCACGGGTTATTCTGCTGGTGGAAACACCTTAACAAGAGTAGATCCTAGTACAAGTGGTACAACAGCTTTTACTGATTTTGCTGATTCAACGTTTTCAACGGCGACAATTACAGCAAACGGTGCTTTGATATATAACACCACAACTGGTGGCGGATCAGGTACGGTGGATTCTGTTATTGTATTGGCGTTTGGTGGCGATAAGACATCGACTGCTGGTGACTTTACTATTCAGTTTCCAACAGCGGACGCGAGTAACGCTATTATCCGTATCGCCTAAAGGTAAAGTCCTATGGCAATAATTGCTGGATGGAATAGAGGTACATGGTCCCAAGGGACTTGGGGCGAATCCATTCCAGTTGTTGTTACGGGAGTGGCAGGAACAGGTGCGGTTGGATCTGTTTCTGTTGTTGCAGAAGCTAATGTTCCAGAAACAGGGCTGGCGGCTACAAGTGGCGTTGGCTCTGTTGTCGTTGCGGCTGCGGCTGATGTAGGGGTTACAGGCTCTACAAGCACAGGCTCTGTAGGTTCTGTTGTTGTCACAGGTACAGCAAACATTTCCGCAGCGGGATCTGCGGGTACGGGAGCCGTAGGATCACCGACGATTAGCGGTGATGCAATTGTTCCAGAAACAGGTATTTCGGCTACAAGTGCTGTTGGTAGTGTTACGGTTGCAGCGGAAGCGGACGTTGGTGTTACGGGTTCTGCTGCTACAGGTGGGCTAGATTCTGTAACGGTCACAGGTGCAGCCAACGTTCCAGAGACAGGTATTGCTGCTACAGGCGGCGTTGGAAGTGTCACAATAGACGCGGCGGCTAGCGTAGCGGTTACAGGCTCTGAGGCTACTGGCACGGTTGGCACGGCTACAGTTGATGCAGCGGCGAATGTTTCTGTTACCTCTGATTTTGCTTTTGTCAGAGGATTTGTAGGCACCGTCATTGCAGGTATTTCGGTAGAGTTTTTAACAACGGGATTGGCAAGTGCGACAAATGTTGGTAATGTAACGGTACAAGCAAACGCAGATGCTATCGTAACTGGCGAAGAAGTAACAGGAAGTATAGGAAATGTTAGGGTATATGGTCAAGTTGTTCCAGATCAAGTTCCGAATTTTCAACCGCCTGTACCCGGTACGCAGCCCGGCGATCCATTATCCAGTCCTTCTTATAAGGAGGCTGAAGGAGCGCCTAGAGGTTTTGTTCCCGGTGATCGTTTACAAGCAGCCGCATGGAAAGACGTAGCATAGGAGAAATATATGGCTAGTACGTTTACAACAAACTTTGCGATTGAAAAACCGGGTACTGGTGAGCAATCTGGTACATGGGGTACTACCACAAACCATAATTTTGATATATTTGATCGGTTGGCTGGATACAAAAGCGTAACGGTATCTGGTGCAACACATACATTAACTGTTAGACCTGGCTCTCCGTCTTCTGGATCGAGCAACGCATCAGACGGTATGTATCGTGTTGTTGAGTTCGTAGATTCTGGTTCAGATCTTGGCAGTGATGTTACGCTAACAATAGCACCAAACACAACTCAGGCGTTTTTTATCTTTAAAAATTCATTAACTGCGGATAGAAATATAATCGTTACACAGGGTAGCGGAACTAATGTTACAGTGCCGGGAACAGGAAAAGTCAGCATTGTGTACGGTGATGGTAGCGGATCAGGGGCAAATATGATAAGCTTGAGCGATACTCTGGCAATGTCAAATCCTGAGATTACAGGTGGTGTAGCAACAGGATTGACAGACTTGAGCATGGCGGACGCCACGGCACAAGGCAAGGCTCAGACTGGTTTAAATGTAGACGCGGCGGGTACTGCTGTCGCATTATCAATTGCGTTAGGATAGTTAGATGGCAACAAATACCTTCAAACGAAAGATTTCAGCAAGCATAGGCACCACTGCTACGGCTGTTGGTGGTTATCAGGTTCTTCTGGATGTTCAAACCACAGCAATTGGTTTGGCTCTGGCTAATGTAACAGCCTCTCAGATAACTGTAACTGTTACTTTGAACACTCAAGCGGGTGATACAATCCATATTATTAAAGATGCACCGATCCCAAGCGGTGGTGCGTTGATCCCGATTGGTGGGGATCAAAAGGTTGTTATGGAGCATAACGATCAGATTAAGGTTGTGTCGGATACTGCATCGTCAGTCGATGCTATCTTGAGTATTCTAGAGATTGCTGCATAGGAGTGTATAGATGCCATATTTAGGTAACGGCCCTGCACTAGCATACACAAGCACCACGAAGGATACTTTTAGTGGGGACGCTTCTACTACCGATTTTACATTGTCTAAAGCAGGTAATAACAACTCGCTTCGTGTGGTTGTAGAGAATGTCGTTCAAGATCCCGGAGTCGCGTACACATGTGTAGGCACTACGCTTTCTTTTACTTCGGCACCTCCTACAGGAACTAGCAACATTTACGTTGTTCATTTAGGTCCACCAGCCGCTAGTATTGTTCCCGCAGCAAACACAGTTGGTGGATTGTTTAAGGGTGAGCGCGGCGAAATTGGTCAGACCAGCGCTGGCGGTGATATTTTTAGAATTAACGAGCAGACTCTGAATAGTGACGTTACAATAGACGCGACAGAGAATGCCTCCTGCACCGGACCTCTTGCTGTGGCGAGTGGTAAAACAATAACCATTACAACAGGGGGGAACTTGTCCATTGTCTGAGATACGAGTTACAACGATAAGTGATGCGGCTGGCACTGGCCCTGTTACGCTGACTAAGCAAACTGCTGCTAAAGCATATAACAATACCACTGCGGATGGTACGACAATTAACGAAAGCTTCAATATAAGTTCTTTAACAGATAGTGGCACAGGTCAACGAACTCACAATGTGACTTCTAATTTTGCCACTACAACATATGTTCCGCAACTAAGTTTAAATAACAATAACTATGACCAATGGTGGGTGGCTGATATTGCAGCTACTGGTTGGAGTACAAACAGTTACGATGGCAGTGCGTATCAAGACGCAAGGCACGTTACTGTAGCATTTGGAGGCCTAGCATGAGTACGATAACGGTCACAAACATCAAAGC
>Ga0181420_1001162_pt1 | contig 10063 bp, 20 predicted proteins | sample 43SPOviralmetaG_FD_130145 | JGI IMG/M metagenome (GOLD analysis project Ga0181420, IMG submission 130145) | Marine viral communities from the oligotrophic San Pedro Time Series (SPOT) site, San Pedro Channel, CA, USA - 43 SPOT_SRF_2013-05-22 | ecosystem: Environmental > Aquatic > Marine > Strait... | reverse complement strand
TATATAAATAAAAGTATTTAGTAGGTAATTAGGTTAGGACAGGTTGGGCGGCCTGCTGCTGCAGGGGATCTCCCCCACCCATAGGTTGGGACGAGGTTGGGACGAGGTTGGGACATTTTTGAGACTCATGAGTCTTGCTCTGAGTCTCGGGTGTAGACCCATTTGCGACCATTAGGCAGCTGAATCCGTTTCCTGGCATAACCCAGCTCACGCAATATCGATGAGACCTGCATCTGATCCCATCTGGTCTGACGCTCAACTGGCTTGCCGACCGCATCAGTGAGGAGTAATTCAGCGGTGATATGTATGAAGCGATTTTGTGGATTAGCAAGCCAAGCCTCGATGGGTTCACGCCATGGATTGTCCATGGTGTAGTTAATGTTCTCCTTATAAACCTGTTCTTCTTGTTCAATCGTCAAGGCTGAGGGCTCATGATTGCGGTAGGCGTGAACAGCTGCAGCCCAGATCGCGTCGACTTCTTTCAGGAGACCGTCAACATCAATTGCATTTTTATGAGTTGCTATTACTGGGATCACCCAAAAACGTCGATTTCCAGTGTCATCAACAAGAAAACCATCGGTACGGTTTGTAGAACCAACGATGATTCCACGCCTAGGGAAGGCTTCTGTTGATTTGCCGTATGGGACACGAAAGAGGTCAGTCGATTGGGACAGGAACGACTTGATCTGACCTGCGTGGCGTTTGTTGGTGACTTGATCAAGTTCGGCCCATTCCATGATCCAGCTGCGGTGGAGAACCATGAGATCGTCTTTGGATTGACAGTCCCGAAGAGCATCGGAGAAGAAGTGGCCACCGAGTGCTTTCCAGAATGATGATTTGCGAGCGCCTTGCTCACCCATAAGAACGCAAGCGTTGTCGTGTTTGCAGCCGGGTTCATAGACACGTCTCACCGCAGCGATGAGGGTGCATTTGATCATGTGGTCGTAGAGGGTTGGTTCAGGTATGGATTGCTCGTGCGGTCTTAAATAGGTGGTTGCGAGTCTGTCAATGTAGGCAGGTGTGTCAACGGTGAGAGCGCAATGCTCTAAGTAGTCCTTTACAGGGTCGTATTCATTTTCGTGAGCGACCTCGATAACGCAGTCAAGAGCGACTTCTTTAGATATTTTCATCTTGCCCTGGGCGAGCTTCAGGTAGAAGCGTTCGATGCCTTTGAGGACGTTTTCTTCTTCCTCGATCTGCTGAGTGAAGATGTTGTATCGGAGTTGCTTGGGCGCTGCTCGCAGGATTTCTATGAGCTGATCGGCTTCAATCTTTTGAAGCTTTTCGCCAGTGGGTTCTATCTTTTCAGCACTGAGGGATTGCGCAATAGCTTTGACATCGAGGGGCTTAGCGACTGGCGCTGGAGGTCTCCAACCAAAACGCTTAGCCCAGTACCAAAAGGTTCCGGCAGTGACCTTTTCGCCGCCTGAGTTGGCGATTTGATGCAGACCTTTCCAACTAGGGGAGTTGGATTGCATGAGTTGAATGGCTTGGTCTTTGGTTGACCCAGCGTCTTCGCATGCTTTGACTAGACCCCAGAAGAGGTTACGATAGATGTGATAGGTGCCAGTTCCGGCCTTACGTGCTGGGACTTTATCTAAGGCTTCGCGAACGATTTCAAGGGGGCGGGCTTCATAATCCGAATATCGATTGGCCTCGACCATACGGTCGTGAATCTTTTGGGTTGGGAGGGCTTTCTCTATCTCCCCTGCGGTGTATGTCTTGCCTGATGTGTGAATGATGGAAGTGAGACCACCAGGATTTCCATCGGCATCAATATGAAATGTGCCGGGAAGGCGCATGACACGAGATGGGTTTTTGAGAGATCGATCTGCATCAGCGTGATCTAAGAGTCGAGTTTGGAGTGATTTCCAAATTTCAACGGGTATTGGCTGAGCAAAAAGCCAATAGTTATGGATTGATTTACCGCCGGTATCGATCTGAAATGAAGGTTCGGGGAGTTGCAGGTCTTGCCATGCAGAAACTTGCCAGTCTTTAGGGCGATCGTCCCATTCACAGAAGACAGCGCGACAGGCTGTGATTTCTGAATCATTGTCGCCACCATCATTGATGACGGCGTATACACCACGACCTTCAGCTTGCCAGGCTTTTACGGTTTCTTTGCTGGCGCTGCCTTTGCGACCGGAATCAGAAGACTTGAAGGGATGGCCTGAGGGATAGAAAGCCCTTAGGCGGAGGGTGTCTTTGTTTTTACCGAGAAGGCTGCAGAAGTCTTTGGTCTGAGCGAAGTCAAGCTCCGCAGGTAAGGGTGGCATTGGGTACGGGTGAAATAATACGGATAGCGTCTTCTGGGGATCTAGCGACCCCAGCGATAGCACCAGCAGTTTTTAGAGTGTTTAGCCAGCTTTGTTGTGAAGTGGTGAGACGACCGTTAGGAGTCTTCACTTCAATACTGACGAACTGTGCAAAAGACTGCCCGACCATATCGGACGTAATAGTGACGGTTTTGAAACCTACGAGATCAGCCGAGCCTTTAGCAAGCCCAAACTGCACAGGTCGACCAGTCCGGGGATCAGGGAGTTGGCCAACCTGATTCCTAAATAAGCGCACATTTGGGTCGGTGCCAAGTGCGAGACGAATACGTTGCTGAATATTGGTCTCGAGATTGGCCACAAACGCAGTTGCTGTCGGACCAGAGTAGATGAAGCATTGCCCTAGCTTCTCGAGGCAAGGGCTCACTCCTGATGCTTCGGGCAGGAGAGGAAAAGCCAAGTCTTGAGTTTGGCTTTGGCACTGTAGTGGGTGCGAATACGGCGCCATGCAGGCAAGCTAGCGGCTTACCACTCAGTCATCAGCCCTCTCCAAAGACCAGAAAGGTCTGTTTGGGGCTCGGAAGACATTTCATCGAAAACTGATGTGTAATCTTCAAAAACTAGTCCCCAATTGCGAAGAAGCTTCTCAGCAGCGAAGTCAAGGCTTGAATTGGAGCTGTGAAGATCTACTAGGTGCCTATATGTGATATTCACACCACGGCCTGATCCCAACAAGTCCCTGTCGACCCCCAACAAAGTTGCAACTTGATAACCGGCGCGAGAAGAGTTTGAAAAAACATGCCAATTTAGAGAGCCGTCTTCTTCACTTTTTATTAAATAACAAGCGTTATAAAGATCTGCTGGATACTTTTTAAAAAGGCACATTTCCTCCTGGCTCATTCTTTCAGTGGCCAAGCGACCAATCGCTATAACTTTAAAAAGGTGATGGTCTAGGAATATCTTCCCCTTGTCGTACCAGAAACTTGCAGCGTAAATGTAGCTGTTTGTGGGTGCGATGCTAACTTTCCCATCCCCAAACTCAAATACATGTACCCACTCTTCATTCTCCCAAGACTCAGGGGGATTGAAAAGCCTGTCAATTCTGTAAGCCGTGGAATCTTTTTCTAGTTCAGCCATTGTTTTTGAAAATAGTGATAAATAATTTGTGGGATAAGTTAAGACCTGTTTTCAAGGGGGTGCTCTAGGCGTCAATACTTCCTCCCATAAAAGACCTTGTAAGCCCAACCTGATTTGTAGCCCTTCTGTTTTGCTAGGGCTAGAAGTTCCGGGAGGGTGCGAGCCATACCAACCTTTTTGCGTTTTTCTTGGCGTTCACGGGTGGCTTCACGACGCATTTCGTGCAGTTCGCCTTCCTTGTATGAAAGCTCGCGAGTCTTTGTCTGAAATATGTGCCCGCAGCATGGGCATTCGGGTTGTGGCTTGAAGGCAGCGAAACATTTGGGACATTGCCGCACTGATGGCGCTGGTTCGTCTTTGCGTTGCCGTTTTGGTTTGCTATCTAACGACCAATCGCGGCGGTCATCAATAAACCCAAATTTGCGAGTGCTGCCAACGTGATCCAGAACAATTGCGATCTTGCCATTTTGAGGCCGGAGGATTCGTCCGACTTGCTGCAGGTAGAGCGACTCTGATTGAGTTGGCCTGAGGAGAATTGCGGCGGAGACTGCTGGTACATCAGTGCCTTCTGAGACGACATCAACGGAGCAAAGAACTTGAGTGCGACCATCGGCAAGACCGGAGATCGCTTCATCACGTTCATCCATTGGCATGTTGCCTGTGACGAGTTTTGCGCGATAGCCAGCTGTCTTGAAGGAAGCACAAACCGAACTTGCGTGTTTTACGGAGCAGCAGAAAGCAATAGCAGGTAAGCCGTCAGCGAGGCGACGGTAAGTATCGCAGGCACTACCAGTAATTGTGGGGCGATCCATCGCCTCAGAAAGCTGATCATTTGCGTAATCACCCGCTCGAGTTTTTACCTGGGACAGATCCACGAGTATTGGTGGAGCGAACACCCTGTGGGGTGAGAGAAAGCCACCATTTACGAGCTGTTCGACCGAAGGCCCTGACACGAGGGTCTCGAAGTGGCTGCCAAGGCCGCGACCGTCTAATCGGCTGGGAGTAGCGGTGACTCCAATTCTCCTGGCGTGGCCCCACCGGGCGGTAATTTTTTCCCAAGAGCCAGCTACTGCGTGATGTGCTTCATCAATGATGATCAGGTCTGGCTTGAAGTCAGTCGTTGTTAACCGACGTACAAGTGTCTGGACTGAAGCGACCTGGACCTTGTGATCTGAGGCTGGGAATCCAGCAGCGATGATTCCGTGATCGACACCTGCATCGGTGAGCTTTGCTGAGGCTTGATTGACGAGTTCACGGCGGTGAACAAGGATCAGAGTTGACTTGGCTTTAGCTGCTGCGCTGCGTGCGATTTCAGTAAAGACGACAGTCTTCCCCGCGCCTGTTGGCATGACGAGCAGCGATGATCGGCCACCGCCCCCGAAGGACGAGCGAAGATCGGCGACAGCTTGTATTTGATAAGGACGTAAGAGCATCGAAGTTGCGTGATGCATCCCCATGGTATAGGATGAACCCGCATGCGACAAGCTGCTTATGACTATTGAATTAACCAATGCCGAGTATCACGCCCATGAAGCGATCTCAAAAAGCGACTTAGATGCCGCCAGGAAATCGGGCATTCACCTCTTAGACAAGAAAGAAGGCCCACCTAGGGCTTCCACGCCAGTCTTTGACTTTGGGACTGCTTTTCATGCTGCAGTTTTACCTGGGGAAGACTTCTCTCAGACTGCTGTTCGCATGCCAAAGGAGATCACAAGCAAGGCGACAAAAGCTGGAAAGGAGTTCGCCAAAGAGCATGAAGGCAAAATCATCTTGAGTCACAGCGACTCATATGCGCTGGATCAAATGATGCTTAGCGTCAGCCAACATCCTGCAGCTTCTGGACTGCTCAATGGTGATCTGAAGGGCAAGTCAGAGCAAAGCTTTTTCTGCACTGACACCGGTGATACTGAGCTTGAGCTGAAGTGCCGTCCTGACTTCATGCTTGATGACGGCAGCTTGATTATCGACGTAAAAACCACCACAGATGCATCACCGAATGGATTCAAGAAAAGTTTGGCGAATTTTCGCTATTACGTCCAAGCTGCTTGGTATTTACATGTAGTCGAGAAGGCTACGGGTCGACGCCCTGAAGCTTTTATCTTCGTTGCGGTTGAGAAGCAGCGCCCATTTGCTACTGGTGTTTATGTCGCAGATGAAGAGTGCATTCGTATTGGCATGGAGCAAGCTCGCGAGGACTTGCTGAACATCGCCAAATGGAAGAACACTGGTGTCTATCCGGGCTATTCAAGTCAGGCAGAGATGATCTCACTGCCTAAATGGATGTTGCCTCGGGAGGACGGTGCTATGCCTGCAGCGGATCATCAACCCATCGAGCTGTATTGACATGCCAGCAAGACGCGATTTGGCTTGGACTACTAGACCGCAGGATGTAATTGCTGAGGCGAAGGCCGTTGCTCTTGCTTCATTGGTGGTTGAGTCTCCAAAGCTGACGCATCTTCAGCGTGCGTTCTTGGAGGTTTACAAGAAAAACGGGGGATAACAGTGCGGAGTCACCATTTTGTGCAGGCGTGTCAACCCCCGATCAATGTCCATTTATCCCTTTACCCATGGTGAAATTTAATGAGCGATGAGAACGCGCTAGTCAAGACCCAGCAGGCTTCTATTTATTCAAATGTTTCGGCGTTTGAGTCTGCTCAGCGCATGGCTGCTTCGTTAGCTGATAGCAAGCTGGTGCCGATTCAATATCAAGGTCAGACTGGATTGTCGAATTGCATCGTGGCGATGGAGATTGCCAACCGGATGGGCATGAGTGCCTTTCAGGTGATGCAGAACTTAAATGTGATTCATGGTCAACCGAGCTGGAAAAGTCAGTTCATTATTGGATTGATTCAGGGTTGCGGCCGATTCAAGGATTTTGAATACAACGAAACGGAGGATTCCTGTCAATGTTTCGCCATGCCTAAAACCGGGTCTAAGCAGGTCTCAGGGCCGAAGATTACTTTGCAAATGGCAAAGGATGAAGGGTGGACTAAGAACAGTAAGTGGCGAACGATGCCTCAGACAATGCTGCGATACAGGGCCGCTAGTGCCTTTGGGCGCTTTCACATACCGGATTTGATCCTTGGTATTCAAAGCGTTGAGGAGAATGAAGTAATCGATGTTCAGGTTGATGTAGCCGACCCGCCACCGGCTGCATCTTCCACCCTTGATCGTCTCAACGAGAAACTATCAACTCCTAAAACCAACCCGGAGCCAGTCTCCGAAGAAACCGATGACTTTTTTGACTGAAAAAAACCTTGCTGAACGCTGGCAATGCCACCGGCAAACTCTTGCTAGGTGGCGTGCGACGGGACTTGGACCCCCGTTTGTCAAGATTACAAACAAGGTGCTCTATAAGTTGTCCGACATAGAGCAGTACGAAAGCACTAAAACCATCACCCCTCAATAAATCATGGAATTTAAGTTCAGCAGCGCAATCTTCAAAAACGATCCAGCTGACAACAGAAACAACAATCCAAACTTTCCCACGCATGGCGGCATCTTGAAGATGCCTTTAAGCCAGCTAGAAGAGTTTGTTCAGTATCTGCACTGGGCGGCCAGAACAGAACTGCAATCCGACAGCTACATGAATGAGAAAATCATTCCTGTCAAAATTTCCGGCTGGACGAAAGACTCTAACGGCAAGAAGTTTCTCAGCTTGTCCTTCGAGCCTCACTACAAGACCAATATGGCTGCTCAGGAAGCAAAAGAAGCTCAAGGCGCCGCAAGCACCATTTCATTGCAAGAACAGCAACCTGCCCAGACGGCTGATACTGCTGCCGCTAGCTTGGCTCAAGGCACTACTGGAACCGTTGTGGAGGACATTTTCTAACGTGAAAATCCCGAACTCTCCATCTGAGTTCATCAAAGGGTGCTTAGACAGCGCCCTTGAGGATTTAGGTGACGGCTCTCAGGTGACGATTCCGAGCAAGGTCTTAAAGCAGATCATGGATGGTTACTACCAAGCGATGCAGCTGGTTGCTGATCAACAAAAAGTTATTGATGTACTTACTAAGGATGCTTGAACGAATAGGTCTATCGATGGTCAGGCTGGGCAGTGACCGGCCTGTCTGGCTTATTAAGCCACCGACTTGGATGATCCAACACCTTGAGCCGTTGCCTTCTCAAAAGTTCAAGCTTGAGGTGTCACCTATCGCCAAGGTTGGTGTGTGGATGATTCAAAGGTCTAATCCACTTGCGAGTGTGAATGAGGCTGGTCGGGTTATCAAAATCACGTTGCCGTAAGCCCATGTCACCTAGAGCGGAGGACATGAGTCGGAGCGCAACTGAACGGCAGGTGCTCTCTAATATTGAGAGAGCCAGAGAGGAAGCAGCATCAGCTGCAAGTCCTTATGGTTTGACCGCACTTGCCAAAGGTTTTTGGTTTACGAACCAAAAAGAAAAAAATCGCCGGAGCAAAGCATGACAGTTGAAATCACTAACACCGAAGATGGTCTTGGACTAAATCTTCGAGTCTGTGAGGACGGTATTTGCAAAACCGGGTTTACTTCATCGATGCATTTAGTTGAAGGCAAGGCAAATCAACTGAGATCTGCTATCCGTAAGCAATCTGCCGATGCGTACACCGATATCCAGAGACTTGAAGCCGAGGCTATGGGCGTGCCTTTTCCCGTGCGTGACTGTTAAACCGTGTATTTGCGAGTCCTTGCAGGTAGACTGACCCCTTAGTACCCCCTACCTTAAATGTTTGACCCTTTTTACGAAAGCAACAGTCTTGGGCGAGTTCTTTATGTAAAAGACTTGCAAGGTCTTAATCGCAGTGACTGTTTATTGCTTGAGCAAGAACTTAAGGTAGCCGTTTCACGCATGACCCAAACATGGGATGAAATGAGCGAAAACTGGGATACTGCTGACGATGAGCTGCTAAAGAAGATCAGCATCAAGCTCAAAGTATGCGAAAAGTTTCTCAAGCGTGTTTCTCAAGTCAGGGAGCATGATCTTTTGAAAGTTGATGAATACCATTTGGTGTTCTTGCGTCAAAGGCTTGCTAATCAGCTTGGTCCTATGGCTGCAGACAAAATGATGAACGAAACCCGACAAGACGCATTCCGTCAAATCGGCAAAGAAGCTAACTCTTGATTTTATTGATTTCAAATGCCTGATTCCAACCGTCAATTCCCTGTGCGTGTCGATCTTCGCTTGACCGAAGAAGAGCGCAATTATCTAAATGAAGAGGCCCTGAAGCGGGGCATTTCACGGCAAGAGCTTCTTAGAGCGCGAGTGCTGACGGAAGCAAACGAGCCTGCTCCAATTCCAAAAATTAAGCCTGTTCACTATTCCTCAGGTCGTGACTCGATTGACAGAGCTATTGATGCTGTGACTCGTGTGTATAGCTATGTTCCGCGTCACAAGCTAGAGCCAATCGTTTGCACAGTTATCTGTGCGTTAAACGCTCGCGCAAAATGAAATCACTTGAGGATGCTCTTGATGACCTTTATAAGGGTCGAACGAACGTAGCCAAGCAAGCTGCGGAAATAAATATGTGTAAAACCGACCTGCAGCAGGTCTTTCGGGATTATGTATCTCGACGGACCATTGATGACGACATTTGGAAAAAAGACGTAGAGATATCTTGGCCATATATCACTTGATTCATAAGCCATGCCCTCTTACCGATATCACGCCGGACGCATGGTTGTTACAGAGGAGGATGGCTTATGGCGAGTCAAGATAAAAACCAAAAGCAAGCAGGTCTTGCTGCCTTTAAATGCCACTGAAACCAACCAAGCAATCCTTGAGGCTGAGCAGCTTTATGCCGACGCAAGATCTCTTGACAACACAAAACCGCGATGCATGCAGTGCATACATTGGGAATTAATAAAGGCTGATTGCAATGTTGGCTGTCCTGAGGGGAGAATGACAGGTGGGAGCTTTGCCAAAGACTGCGCTTACTTCTGGCAACATCCTGATTGAGATTGGCTAAGCAGATGGAACCAACTCTCAAGCGAGTGCTAAGAGATGGCAAATGGGTTTGGGAGGTCACCTATAACGGTATCGCTCGGTATCACGCTCAAGACTGGCAAGCCCGCTGGATATACGAACAAGCACTGCGGCTTTATTCCAAGCAAGCAAGCTGAGCGTCCATGTCTGCAATGCGGCTAACGGCTTGGCCTAAGAGCTTTCGCTGATGCCAATTCTGCCTAACCAGTGCGGCACATAAACCTTGGACTTCTTCAATGTCCTCAGTGTCGTAAATAGAGCGAACAGACCGCTCCATTATCAGCTCCTCGTGGAGTGACTGCTCAGCGATCATCCATTGCATGTCGTCCATTGCTCTGCTCCAGGATCTTGCGTTCCTCGGAGTAAGGACGCTTAGCCCGAATGTAGTCATGGAACGCAGGAACTAGCCACTCCTGTGGTGGCCAACAGTTGTCCCAGTTGACCGGCTTGGCGCAATTAACAACAACCGTTGACCAGAAGGCAACTAGATATGACCAGAACCAATAAAGACCCATCAGGCAGCAACAGACGGCATAACCCGCAAATGGTTGTTGTAATTGCCTGTCACTGCATAGCTGATGTCTGGAACGTTGCTCATTCTGTGAAACACCATCTGGCCAATTTTTAGGTTGGGATACAGATGTAAGCCGTGATAACGACGTTCATTCTTTAGCTCTAACGTCAACTTGCTT
>Ga0181420_1001161_pt1 | contig 10069 bp, 3 predicted proteins | sample 43SPOviralmetaG_FD_130145 | JGI IMG/M metagenome (GOLD analysis project Ga0181420, IMG submission 130145) | Marine viral communities from the oligotrophic San Pedro Time Series (SPOT) site, San Pedro Channel, CA, USA - 43 SPOT_SRF_2013-05-22 | ecosystem: Environmental > Aquatic > Marine > Strait... | reverse complement strand
TTAATTGAGTAAATTAATATTATCTTCTATTTGTATTGTAATATTAGTATCATCTCTCAATAGATCTGTTATTTTTTTTCCATCTACACTGGATATCTGAACATCCAGTCTATTTAGAGGTATCTCCATAGCATTGTTTAATGGTATCCAAACTTTAGATGGCGGGGTGCATTCAATGATTTCATCATTGCCGACTTCCTCTGTGTGCTGGATCATAGGCATCTGATAAATTGTTTTATCATAGGATTTGTTAGCACCATTGAGGGTTCTATGTGGCAGGTTTGTTATTTCTATATTCATAACCTCATTATCGGTTTGTGATATTTCAGTATCGCAGTCTATTCTACTTGTCCAGTCATTTGGCGGGACAGGGTTTGGTGCTAGAACTCTGGGCACTTGTATTATATTGCCATTAACATCAGGTTCAGGTAGAATAAAATCCAGCATATCTGCTGACCCACTACCAGTAGGCACATCTGTTTCTACTAGGCCCTGACCTATACCAGCATAAGCATCTGTGGATAGTGTTGTAACTCTATTATTATCCCTTAATAACTGATTGGCTGGAATAAATAGATTGTTAATTATAGGTGATGCTAAATCTAATGGTGCTACACTCTGTGGTTTGCTTAAAAATACTCCCACATTTTGTGGTGAATTTGTAAATCCGACATTATTATATGGGTCTTGTGTTCCTTGTGCCTGTGTGGGCACTATAATGGCATTTGTAGCATTAGGATAAAAATCTATATCTTGAGGGGATTGACCTGGTCTTTCAGTAAACCATCTATTGATTTCGGCATAAGATGGCACTATTCTCTGTGCCCCTTTCATAGCCTGGACTTCTACACCCCATCCTTCTGTATTGTCTGCTCTAAGATTACTCTGGAATATTCTAATATTTGATATATAAGTCAAAGGACTATAATCATTATAGTTAGTGAGTGTAGCATCCTCTAAAGGATTTATACCACCAATACTATTATAAGGTGCTATTGTTCTGCCTTGTGGTATTGCTGTGCTTGTGGGACCTGATACATATGTGGTTGAAACTGGGGCACCAGCTGATTTACTAATTTCTATAATGGTAATTCTAAATGTATTAAGATTACTACCATAATTTAATAGATTAACATTATATGTATGACCTTGGGTATTATCACTTGATCTCATATTAATCCTGGTGACATTGTCTGCCTCATCTACAAAGGTTCCTGTTAGTGTTGAACCATTATCCAAAGTCACTCTCCAATCAAATGCCTGGCTCTGATTTAAAAATACTTCTAAAACTCTGTTATTATCGTTGCCTATAATTGTTCTAGTATCTTTATCGAGTGCTAGCGGTATCATTTGTTCTGCTAGAACATTAAACATAAAACTGGCACATATCATAGTAGGAGCACTACATGAGAACTCTTGCGTTGCCAGTAAAAATGTGCTGGGTATTTCTATAGTGCTGCCATTTGCCCGTCTGACTCCGTCTATATTACTAAACCCTTGGACTGCTGCGGCGTATCTCCATTGTGCGTAGTCACTCACACCATCTTCATAGGATAATAAAAATTGTTTTGTTGTAGGTCTTCCGCCCGCCCGATTATAAACCCAGCCTGAGCCTATACCTGTAGTAAAATTTTGGCCATCTCTGCCTAATTTAACCCGCCCACCTATAACGGCATTTGCTTGGTATCCTGCTAAATCTGTTTGCCATTGATTTAAAAATTCGGCTAGATTTGTATTGTCTTGTTTATAATATTTATCCCGTAGATGGTCCCCATCAAAGGCATAAGACATATTATTTAATGATATGTTTTTGGCAGTAGGCTGTGTAGTATTGGCACTTAAGAAATAATTATTATTGCCAGGTCTATCTTGTATTGATCCTAAATTACCTTGATAGGCAAATACTAAACCATTACTACTATAATGATTAACATTCATATAAAATGCTCTCTGTGGGTCTATCATATCTACTGCTCCCTCGTGGTCCACTAAACTATATACTTCAAAATAATCGCCTGGTTTATAATTAACACTATTTGTTTCAAAAGCACCCAACTCATCATTAAAGAGTTTAGCCTGTAGTGTGCCTTGTGATGCTTCATATTCTAAAGAAAGTATATTAGATTTAGTAACATTTCCTGGGTTAAAATTAGAATTGCCTACATAGGGTCCAGTTAAATATTGTATTGGTGTATTGGCATTAGTAGTTGATACCCCAAATGATATATTAAGAGTAGCATTAGGCTGATTGATATAATAATTCATAGGTGTATAACCATTTATTTGTGTAGGTGATAATATTTCTGTTGTTAAAAGACTAAAGGCATCCTTATTAAATTGATTTACATTTGATGTTCTTGTAGTAGTATCCCATATAGCCCCAGTGGCAAATGTGGCATCACTACTAAAAAAATATTGTATATCGTCTCCAGGGGCACGGGCACCTGGTGGAAATGCTATTAAGGCATTATTATCATCATAGCATTGACCATATTTAACAATAAAATAATTATTACCACCATGGTCAGCATAGACTTCATCTTTCCATCTAAAATCTACCACACCCTCCTCAAAGACATTAGCAATAATTTTAAATACAATTTTTTCATCAGAGCCAGTGCCAGGCGGATCCTCTATTAATGCTTCTACTACATAACCAGCAGGAAAGCCTAATGCCGTCCAACTATTATTTAATTCAGTTACAAATTGAGATATATTAAATACTAGATTTTGTGTTCCTTGAAAATTAAGAACAATACTACTAACATCATAGGCCATCCACCTAAAATACAATGTAGTATTAGGCGGTATTACTATTTGTTTTGTTTCTTTAACTCTAATAATTTGTGCTTTAACTAGACATATATAAGACATTTTAGGTATCATTATACTATCTGAAAAATCATTTTTAAATTTTGCTGGGTCAGGCTCATTTAAACTACTTAAATTAATTAACATTTATATATTATAATATTAAATTTTGATATAACTTTTTATAAAAGTTAATTATAATGAGTAGTATTAAAAAATTTAATGCCTATAAAAATATAAGAATAGATAGAGTCAAAGCACATCATAGTGTATTACGACCTAAAAAGAAAAAGGGTCAGGCCAGAGATGATACCGACTGGGAGGGAGATCATGAGAATCACATGGCACAGCCATGGGAGATAGCAAATGTAAAGAATCTATGTGCTGGTAAACCTAAAAAGAATTTAAAAAGAGAAAGGATATTTGATACTATGGATGATGGTAAACCTCTTAAAGTAAAAAAAGAGAGTAAAGCAGCTAAGATGAAAACGGCATTTGTTATGTGTGATTCTAAAAAATTTCATCAGATAGATGGTAAATATGTGGCTGCTACTCTCTAATAATCAGAGTCAGAGTCTTGCTCTTCTGGTATAGCTGGGACCATTTGACCAAATCCTGTAAAATAAGGATTATTCATAGGGGGTATAATAGCGGGGAGTTCTGTGCGGATATTTGCTGTGGGTTGAGAATAAAATTCATTAAGTATGGGTGCTTGGTTGTCGGCAATCATAATGTTTAAGGCATTTTGTTGTTCTTGTGGATTAGTAATGCCAGGAGCATAATTAAATCTTGTTATAAGATAGATAACACTACTTGAGGGACTAAGATTAGATGGTGTTTTCATTTGACTATCATAAATTTTTGTTTCTATGTGTGTAATAGTAGTATTTTCATTTATAAGAAATGAAATAGCAGAGCCACCTAAATCAAATACGAAATTAAATGCCGAGAAGTTTCTAGAGCAAATACCTACAATAGGTAGTTTAGCACCATTAAGATTGCCATAGAATTGTTTGCTAGGGAAGTTACTCCCAATAAAATAATATGGTGAATTACCTTTTAAAGGCACATTTTCAGCAAAGAAATCATCTGAGTCTACTTGGACAAAGAATTGTTGGACAGGTGCTATATTTAAACATCTACTTGCTGTTGGATTAGAGCTGTTGACGGCTGGTGTTATTTTAGCACCGACTCTGATTGCGCTACCATTTTTTCTTAATTTATTTTTAAATGTAAAAGGATTTTCAACTATATCAAAACTATTAATATTAGCATTAACTTGTGCTTCTGTATATCCAAAGATAGACAATAATTCTAGACCATTTTTTTCAGTTTGTGTATCAGTCTCGGTATCATATTCCCAATATTCATCTAGTCCAGGAACCCCCCAATTAGTTTGAGTGAAAGACGGGGCATTTAAATCATTAATATAAATTCCTGTTAGTTGAGTTACTACATTACCATTACCCTTAGCATTTATAATTGCTGATGGCACAGCATCACCTATACCAAAATCATTAGTCTTTGTGTTGTCTGGATTTTCTACTTGATGTGGTCTTATTGGTGTATATAAATTATTAAGTGAGAATCTATTAGCACCTTCTTCCCATGAGAATGTTAAATTATTAGCTCCACATATTACTCTTGCTGATCCACCATTAGGGAATAAACTGCGTGTCAGTCTTGTTCTATACATATAGACACCAGCCGTGCTTTGCCACCAAGAGTTATAATAAGGAAATATAGGGTCATCATCACCGCTATCATATACCCAATAGCATATATCTGTGCCTCTTAACATTTCCATATTACCTACCATTCTTGGCACGACATTACCCCATCGTCCATTAGAATCCTTGTCTGTAGATTTAGGGAAATCTGTTTCATTTAGTGCTCCGCCTCTTAATCGCATAAGGCATAATTCTTTTGTTTTACTATCTGAATCTGCTATAGCACTTGTAGTTTTAGGAACACTATAAATTTTTAAATGTTTACCTACCTTAGTAGGATATTCAGTAGGATTATCTGTTATTTTTCTAACAGAAATGCCATCATAAGGTCTTTCTGTTAACATATTCTCAGGCCATGTAAAAATGAGTTCTCCCTGCACATATAAGGGTTCATAAGTATATAATTCTGATGTTAGTTCTTTAGTTTGTGCGGCTTGTTCTAAATCAGCAGAATTAGTTGAGGTAATAGGTGTAAATCCAAAAGACACATCTGGTAGATATGTTTGTTGAAATGGACCATTTACAATAGAAGGTTGTGATGCTCTTGCGTAACTACTTTTACCGACATTTGTAGGTATAGTTCTAATATTATTTTCACCTTTTACACCATATTCACTAGTATAATTTTCAGCATCAAAATGTAGAGCATTATTGACTTCTTCAGCCAATTGTTCTTCACTATAAAAGCCAGCAGGGACTTTATATTTTGCTATATTTTCTTTAATCATAAGAAGATCTGATGACCAAGGTGTTGCGTCTATACCAGCTCCTACACCTCCACTTGATTTATAATAGATTATTACAGATATGCCACCATTACTAGGAATATCTGTTACCCATTTAGCATCATTATGAATTACATTATCAGTAACAGGTGCGGCAGCACCACTAGCGGGTCCTTCTATTGTTGTTCTTGTGGATGTTAATAAAGTTAGATTATAAGTTAATGGCACAGCAGTAATAGTTGTTATAAGTTCTACTGGATTAAATTGACAATTGTCATATAATACTTTAATTTGATAAATCCCAGTTTTATCATCTGTTATAATAGGTAGAGTTCTTATTTCACCAGTGTCTATATCTGTTAAATCTGTTGAAATACCAATAGTTTTTCCTCCTGCTACGGCAGCAACACTAACACTAGCTTTTGCTCTCCATGATCCAAAGCCTAAATTGACATCACCAGTATCTTTTTGTTGGAAATAAATACTATTACAGCATGTATTATATCCAGCCCATACTAAGGGTAGTCCATTAAATCCTTGGTCATTTACTACTGCTTCTTGTTCACCTGTTAAGGTGCTCATATATATTGGTGTTTTATCAGTCTGGTTTATTAGGTCATCACCAGTGCCTGAGTCATCAGTTAGTCTCCACCAATTTGTATAAGCAGGGGCATAAAAATTAGTGTTTTGAACTTGTCGTTCTGCTATAGTGGCACCATTCCCATTATTAACTACAGATTGTCGCCAATTAATATTATTAGGTCGGCCCATAAAAGAATATCCCCATCTATTTTCTTCTACTATTGTGGCTTTGCCAGGAAATCTATGTGGCCACCTATTTGGTTTGCCGCCATCTGTGTTAGATTCACCTTGTTCGCAATTACGCACACTCCATGTATTACCTACATAATGTCTAGTAGTATATTCAGATTGTCTTGCTTGAAAAGCCCAATCAAACCATACTCTTGGTATCAATCCTGGCTGAGCACTATAAAAATTATTACTAGAATTACTATTTAAATTACCTTTAGCAATATCTAACATAGTATCTCTATTACAAATAATATATGCTCCTAAACATACTGGGACAGAGCCTTGTTGTTTTATTACAGCGTCTCTAATGAAAGTTGTGCCTTGATTTTGATCGGCTGGGGTTGCGGTTCGGTCTATACCAGGCTGTGCGATGCCTGTTGCACTTTGTTTATAAATTATATCTGTTATTAAATGTTTAAGTCTGAGTGAATCCTGAAATGCCCCAGCCAGTCTATATGGTTGCATTAAACAATTGGCTCTAAATCTATTGATATTACCATAATTCCAGTTCGTTTTTCTATATCCTGTGTGGGTTCCATTCCATAAGAAACTTAGTCCTTCAGGATTACTTAGTCCCATATCTTCTTGAGTAGCACTATCAGCATCACCTCCATTAGCTACATCTGTTGCTGGTGATGGTGTTATAGTGCCATCATTTTGAATATAATTATATCCTAATGGTGTGCCGCTATTTTGTCCTTGTTTATATCCTCGTGTTTGGAGTCCGTTTTGGTCAAAGCCTTGTCCTCCAGCGTTACTCCAATACTCTACTTCTCCAATGGGGACTTTATTTAATGCTCCATTTATAGTATTAAAGCTAGGGTTAAAATTATAGCCATTATCACCAGATGAGCCACCATGTGGTCTTTTAAATAATCTTATGGGGGTAAAATTAACTGATAAAGTAGCAGCATTTGTTACACTACCTGCTTCAAATACATGGCCATTTGGATTGAATCCATCTATTGTGCCAGGGTTTACAAAGTTTGAGACATAAATTTCATAGCAGTTTTGTGTGCGACCTAATATATGTTGTTTAATAAATCTGACAGCGAGAATTTCACCTATTACAGATTGGACACCACTTTTTAAATTAACTTTGCCAGTGTCACCCGCAGCACCTCCGAATTTAGAAGTATCTAGACCAGTATATTCTGGATAACCTGGGTAATCAGCATTATTACCGCCCACTTGTGTGCCCCATTTGTTTTCAAAATAGCCATTACCATTTATATCGAACCAGCCTGAACTTTGTGCTATATCTATTGTGGCAATATACATACCAGCTCTTGGGATACCTGCTAAACATCCAGGTTGTCCACTTGCTGGGGCATTATCTAATAATGGTTCTAATTCATGGGCAGTAGCATTAGCTTCCCAGTTAGCCGCCGCTGCGGTCCCTGTAGGGTCTGCGTCAGTGTTACCAGTAGAGAATACATCTAATATGGGTAGGATTAGTTTTTTGATCATGTGTCCAACATACATTTCAGTAGGGACAGAATTGTCTGAAAAATTTTTATAAGTTTGTGAGTTAGTTTGATTAGCTGATGTTGATGTATTAAATTTATCTGTTTTTAAATTAGTTCCCCATGTTATCGCAGAATCTCCCCTCATAGTAGGTCTGGCGGCATTAAAGCTAGCCTCTGTTTGTGGGTTGGCTGCTACACCATCCCAGCCAGTATAATTAGGTAGTTCACCTTGTTGTGCTCCATTAATAAACCATGGATTATATCTATAGCTACCATAAACATCTCCACCTTGTTCACCTGTAGCCGCAGGGTTACTATCTGCCATATTATCATAGGCTTCTATAGCTCCACGATTGGACCCTGCTGCTATAGCAGCTATGCTCTCTGTGTTATTAGGATAAGGTGTAGACATATCGCCAACAGAGTCGTTACCATCACCCATATTTACTTGTTGCCAATCAGCACCAGCTTCACCTTTTTGTGTTGTGTTCCTCATGGGCGGTTCAATACCAAATGAATCAGTAGAATAAGCGAGGTCTCCTATTTGACTAAGGTCTAATAAATTACCATTTTTAGTTTTATCTATAGTATCAATAGTATTACCTAAAATATAAGGACTATAAGTTATATTTAATTCTTGATCTTCTGATATTTCTATCTCATTACTATTAGCACCTTCCTGAATAAAAGATCCTAATAATCTAACCTGGTCACCTTTATTTAATTTAATACCCTCACTAAACTGGTTGATCCAGTGGGTATTATCTATTGTTATAGCAGCAGATTCTCTACTGCATTCATAAACAGATTCAGTTGTAGTTGAACCTTGACTCATTATAATATAATATTATATTATAAATTTTAACTATAAATAAAACTAATAAATTTAAGCATCACTTGTGCTGACTCCGAGTGGTCTGATGATAAGAGATCTGCGGTAAACAATATAGAAATCTATATTGACCTCTGCGGATTGTCCATCAGTGGTGCCATTAGCATCAGCCCCCTGTCGAGCACCTGGGATAATACCAAGACGGGAATAATTGAATTCAATAGGACTGCTACCAATTCGTGTGCCATTACCTGGGACAGAGCCTAAGTTATTGCGTTTATCCAGATTGAGCCCTATAATGTGGTGAGAGCCTGGCAGGTATCTATGAGTCATACCCTGGTTAATATCTTGGTTTCTAACACCACGAGTCCATGAGCAGTCCATAGCTATTTTCATTTTATTGGCATTGTAGTTGGCTGTGTCATAATAGATATTGGGGACAGAGTAGTTATTTTTACACTGGGATAGGTAGTCATGTTGGACCATAACATTGTTAACATCTTTATCATAGACTCTGGCGTTATTGATAAACCAGTTATAAGATTCACCTGGCATCTGCTGGGATTTGTATTGATTGGTGAGAATATTGCGGTGGTTCTTAACCTGGTTAAAATCAGCACTCTGTTCTGCTATACCTCTGGGACTTCTGATATCAAAGGCTTTAGTAACATATATTTTCTTAACTTCTTTCATTGCCATACCAAGGATGTGGTTAGACTGGGATTGTCTTGCGAGTGCTACCCCACCTATGGCTTCAGCATTAGAAAACACGGATGGGTTGACACCTTTAGTGAGTAGCACTTCTGAGAAATCCAGTCTCATGCCACCGCCACTATTGACGGCATCAAAAATCTTCTGGCGTTCCTCATCATCATAATGAATATAGTCTAAAAGCATAGTGGGTGTATTCATATTAACTACACCTCTAGTAGCCTGGGCTGCGGCGGCATTAACTGCGGCATTAGGGATGGCTGACTGGATAATAGGTGAGTCCAGTGTTGCTCCATTACCAAGTGCTGGGTCACCAGCTGCGGCCCAGTCAATTTCAATCTGTGTCTGTGCCATGGCGAGTAATGGTAGTTTGTTCTCAGCGAATATTTCAAAGATATCAGCCAGTCTGATCACGACCTGTGGGGTCTGTCCAGCGACATTAGAAAGAGATTTAGATATCTGAATCTGGTGAGCATTAGCATTATCAGAGTTATAGGCACGGCCAAGGCCACTAACCTGGTCAATTTCAGGGTTATATATTTGGTGGAATTCCTGGGTAACAGATGATGTTGCTATCTTAGCTCCAGCGACATTAACATCTAAATTAGAACTGGACATATGTCTAGCATCCAGCACACCTTCACGGACACCTTGGGTGGCAAAGTTGGTTTTTATCCAGCCATAAGTGCCAGCCTGTTCTACCTGAGATATAATAAGACCACCACATCTGGCGGTTATTCTGTCAATACATCCTAAACCACCTGCGGTGATATTATAGGCACTGACACCATTACCTTCAGTGGATGTGAGTTCAAAGACTATAGCAGCATTGGGGGCATCTAGGACACCTTTGGCTGGGAGATTGAAAGTAGTGCGACCACCAGTTGCTGAGGTGTAGTTATGAGAAACTGGTTCTAGGATGGTTGTTTCCAGTTCTACATCTACCTGCCTACTGAGAGGCTGGTTCATAAGAATATC
>Ga0181420_1001157_pt1 | contig 10073 bp, 13 predicted proteins | sample 43SPOviralmetaG_FD_130145 | JGI IMG/M metagenome (GOLD analysis project Ga0181420, IMG submission 130145) | Marine viral communities from the oligotrophic San Pedro Time Series (SPOT) site, San Pedro Channel, CA, USA - 43 SPOT_SRF_2013-05-22 | ecosystem: Environmental > Aquatic > Marine > Strait... | reverse complement strand
TTGAAATTTTTCTAGAGAAATAGACAGACACCATTAATAAATAATTTGAAATTGTTTTATCAAAAATACACTAAAAACCACAATAATTTATTAATTTGAAAACATTATAAATTAATTTACACTAATATATATATTTAAAGTTAAGTGTAGAATATAATATATACTACAAATGGATAATAATAAAAACAGAATCTTTGATGGAAAACTTTCAATGGACCTTGTTAATACATACCCTACTTGGTTTAAACCAATCTCAGATGTGTTTCTAAAATGTAAAATTAGATGTTATACTATGGAAGATGTTGAAAAGATAAATAAACTATACAATCCAGGTAAACCTGTTAAATTTGTTCAAAAGAAAAATTCTCAAAATACTGAATCAACTGACCATGTAATTGAATACAAGTTTAATGTTATGGACTTTACTAATAAAGGGTCTAGTGATATTGAAGCATATCATATTGTATACATTACATTTATGGATAATCTTGATATGATTAAAAATAAATTAAAACAAGAATTTACAAGTGTTAAATCTAAAATCCAAAAAAATACTCTATCTATACAAATCAACAAACCTGAAATTCAAAGGGGTTATATGATTACTGAACCAGGTCTAAAAGTAAAATATCCAATAGCAATTTTATCATTCAACAGAGCTAATGACAAGGATGGATTAACACATAAATTACTTACAAAAATGAGAATTCAACACAATCTATTCATTGAACCTCAACATGAAGAAATGTATAAAAATTGGTATGATCCAGAATATTGTGAATTGATTGTCAGTCCAAGGAATTTTTCAGAAGATAAAATGGGTAGTTGTAGGGTTAGAACATATATCTGTGAATATTTTAATACACATGATAGGGTATGGATGTTAGATGATAATATTAAACATTATGGTAGACTACAATCAGGTATTAAAAATAAAGTAGAAGGTGCTGGAATCTTTACTTCAGTAGAAGAATACATTAAACAATATGATAATGTTGGATTGGTTAGTCATAATTATTGGCCATTCATTACAGAAGGGTCTGGTAGGTCTTGTATTGTTAAAAATGGTAAATGTTTCAGTAGTATTCTCTGTCCAACAGATGCTGTATGGAAATATAAATATGAAGAAGATACTTTACTATCTATTGAATATATTCAACAAGGTAAATGTAATTTATGTTTTAACCATATTCTATATGATAAACCCACTAGTGGAATATCTAAAGGTGGTAATCAAGATTCTCTATACAATAATGGTGGATACAAAACCAAATTGGAGTATTTAATGTATACATTAAAAATCATGGAAATTGAAGGGAGATTGGATTTCATTAAGGGTAAAACTTCTGATGATCTATGTAAATGTCAATCATTAAAAACAAAAAAGTATCACCATAAAATGGATTACAAAGTTCTAAAAGGTAGAAATAATAAACTAGTTAGAAAATTAGAATATGAATCTGATAGTGAATCAGTTCATAAATGTGAAGTTGTATTTATGACTTATGATAAATATGAAGAACACCAAAAAATAATTCAAGTAGAAAAAATAATTAATGATTCATTGACTGAAGAATAATACTTAAATATTAAACTCTATAATTAAATATATAAAATAATGTATAATTTGTATTTCTATAAAAATATAAATGATGAAAATGAAAAAGAATGTTTATCAAAACATACAATGTCTAAAAAAGATTTTGATAATTTTTTATGTAAAAGAAGTGATAAATTGATCATTAGAGCTATGCAACAAGGAAATAATATACATAAAATTTGTGCTAAACTTAAAATTTATTGTGATATGTTTGAGCAAAGAAGATGTAACCGAGATAGAGTTAGTAGAAATGATCACAACATGTATATTCATAGTTTGTCAGCATTACATAGATTAAAAAAGGTTAATATTTTTAATAGAATATTAATATTAAAAAAGAAAAGATTCATTAGGGACTTGAACCCTAAACTGAGCATTCAAAGTGCCCTGTGATAACCATTTTCACCAATGAATCAGAAAAAAAATATTACTTATATATATATGGATAAATTAGATCTTTTATTTATACTTATATGTATATTTTATTTTTTTGGATGGTATAAATTAATTAAAATAATATATATATTTAAAGTTTAAACTTAATAGTATACTATATTGATAATGCCGAATGATTGCTGGTCTACTGTTACAATTAAAGGGACTGAAGATGATATTAATTATATTTATGATAAACACCTAAAAGAATTTAATTTAATTAATAAATGTGAACTTGCCCTTAAAGTAAGGATTTGGAGTGCTTGGAGTCCAGATGAAGATTTACTTCATTTAATTAAAAATGAATTTCCAAATGTTTGGATTAAAAATGAATGGAGTGAAGAGGGTGGTGAATCAGGTATTTGGATTTATAATGATTGTGTTGATTTAGAAGATAAAAAGGTAAAACAATTTACATGGAATGATATGTGTATTGAAGAATATGCACATTGCTTTCATTCTTCTTGATCTACAACCAATTTAGCTCTTGCTTTATTAACCTTATCTTCAACCATTTTAAATCTATCAGGATATCTTGCTTCAAATGCTTCTAATCGGTCTTTTTTAAGATAATAGTAAAAACTTGATTTTGCTCTTTCTAAATCTAAATTCTGTTGATATCTTTCATGTTTTTTGAATTTATTTTTATCATAATTTTCTTTTGCTCTTAATCTGTTTTTTTTAACAAATTCAGGATTATCTTTTAATCTATCATATCTTTCTTTTTCTTTTTGTTGTTTTCTTTTATAAGCAGTTAGTAATTTATCAACTTCCACCATGAGTAATTTACTTGTATTATATATATAAATTATATATTTATTTTTAAATATATTTTCTATAATTACTAAATAATTTGAAATTAATATATTTAAAATTCCATAATTCTATAATTCCAAAAAAAAAACAATTTATATTTATTAATTTGAAAACAATATAAATTTTTAATTAAGAATAGAAAATATATTTAAAGATATAAGTATAGAATAGAATATAGAAATAATAGTTATGGGGTCAAAAATAAAATCTACCAATAGTAATATGAAGTTCACCTTGTGGGAAAAATATGATAGAGTTAAAATGGCTCAAATACTTGCACTTGAAAACCCTGAAATCATTTCTGATGAACTAAAAGGTAGTTTACATAAATATAAAAGTAAAGGTCATAAAGGTGTAGTTCAGGTTGAATATGAAAAAAATGAAATTGGTAGATTAACAACTAAAGTCAAAAAATTAAAAAAAGGTGAAACATGTATTAGTCAAGCATATATGGATAATATTGCTAAATCTGGATTGTGTAAAGATATTTATCATGATATTGATATGGTTAATTGTCATTTTGTATTAGTAGAACAATTATTTGATAAATACAAACTTAACTGTAAATTGTTAAAACATTTTAACAAAAACAGAGAAGATGTATTTCAATATATGTATAATGAACATGACCTCAATAGAAAACAATGTAAAAAAATTTATGTGAAACTTTTATATATGGAAAGTGATAAATCAAAAGATTCATTTGATTATCCAGAAGTTTATGAACTTTACAAAGAAATTGATACTAACAAAAAAATTGTATGTAATGATATCAAAAACAATAAATATAGAACCAAAGCAATTAATGAAAAAGTTGAAGATTACTATAATATCAATGGAACTGCATTTGCTTATCAAATACAAACTATTGAATGTGATTTAATAATGTTTGTTAAAAACTGGTTTGAAGAAAGAAAATATGTTATTGGAGCTTTGATTCATGATGGTTTACATGTTGAAAAAATCAAAGATAAACCAATTACAAAAGAAATGTTAGAAGAATTATCTGATGATATATACAATGAGACTAAATGGGATATTGAATTAGTTGAAAAAGAATTTCAAACAATTGAAGAATTAGATGAAATAACTGTATGTGATAATGATGAAGAAGCAGGTCAATTATTTTCAGATCATATTAAAAATGATTACATTGAATGTGAAGGTAGAACCTTTATCAAAGATAGAGATGTATGGTGTGAAAAGAATGATAGAGATACAAAAAGAAAATTAATTCAATTAATGTCTACTATAGAAATCAAAAAGAAAAATGATGAAGATGAATTAATTCCATATTCTAAAAATCAAAAAGGTTGTAATGCTATTCTACAATTTACTTATCCAAGTCAAGATGAAGATTTTGTTGATGATTTGTGGACTAGTAATATTGGTGTTCTATGTTATAAAAATGGTTATTATGATTTAAAAAATGGAATATTAAAACCATATGATAATACAGTCAAAACAACTATTAAAATCAATAGAGATTTTGAGACAGCAAAACCTGAATGTAAACAAGTCATTTGGGATAAAGTATTATTACCTATATTTAATAATGATTTAGAAATGATTAATTGTTGGTTAAATTATATTGCTAGGGGATTATATGGACACATTGAAGATAAAAACTGGGCTGTTGGTATGGGTGAAAGAAATTGTGGTAAAGGTGTTCTTGTTAGTTGTTTAGAAAATACATTCAAAAAATATATTGTTACTACTAATTCAGAAAACTTTTGCTACAAAGATAAAACAAGTGGAGATTCAGCAAAAGCAAATAGTTGGATGGTTAATACAGAATTTGCTAGAATTGTTGTAACTAATGAAATTACCATGGATAGTGAAGGTAAAATTAAAATTAATGGTAATTGTATTAAAAAATTATCTAGTGGTGGTGATTACATTGAAGCAAGACAAAATTTCAAAGATGAAATACAATTTAAAAGTCAATCTAGGTTTATGATATTCTGTAATGATTTACCACCAATTGAACCTAGTGATTGTAAAGAAACTTCATATATGTTTCAATTTCCAAGTAAATTCTTAGATAAGGATGATGAAAGATTAAACAATCCAATCAAAGATAAAGATGGTAATATTATTACAGCATTTTTTGAAAAAGATGATAATATTAAAAGTTTATTAAAAGAAAAAGATTATATCAATGCTTTCCAAGAAATCATTCTAGAAAATTATGGTAATAAAATTGAAATTCCAGAATCAATGAAAGTAGATCAAGAAGATTTCAAAGAAGAAGAAACAGATGAAAAGAGATTCTTAGATATGTTTCTGTTTGCTTCAGATGGTTGGGATAAAAAACAAGATGATAATGATGATGATGATGATAACATTACTCCAAATAGAGATTATCTATTCATAACAGAAATTAAATACATGATACAAAACAGTGGAATTTCTGTATCACCACAAAAATATAAAAAATGGTTACAAAAGAAAGGGTGTGTAAAAGATGCTTCTCATAAAGAAAAAAATAGTAATGGTAAATATGGAACTGTATGGAGGAATCTTTGTAAAGCAAAAACAGATGATGATTATTAGTATTTAGGTTTAGGTAGTGGTGTTTGTTTAACCCTTTGGGTTTTAGGTTTAGTTGTAGGTTTTTTTTTAGTTGTTTTCTTTTTTTTAGTTGTTTTCTTTTTCTCATCATTGTAGCCTTCAAAAACTGATTTTGGTTTCATTCTACCTTGTTTAGAATTTTCTTGGATTACATTTATTTCTTTATTTTTAACATTTAATTCTCTATAGTTGTTTGGTTTTTTACCCTTGTAAGAGGCAGGCTTAGGTTTCTTTCTTGGCATTCTATATATATATATACATTATTTTTTTTTCAAATGAATTTTATCAATTTTATATGCCTTAGATGATGTATTCACTGATGCATATACTCTCGCCATTGCCCATTGTTCTTTTGATTTTACTTGGGGTCTAACTGAACCTGGATTAGTTTTAAATGCTCCAATGCCTTTATTATATATGGTTCTTAGTCCAGATAATTTATACCCTGTTAGCTTGCTTATCTCTGATAATGTATTGGATTTTGATAATGGTTGTTTATATTTTTTATTAAACTTTTGTTTGTATGTTGGCATTGTATATATATATACAATATTTTTTATTCTGCTTGTTCTTCTTCATTTATTTCAGGTTCTTCTACATATTCTTTTTCTACTTGTTCTACATGTTGGATAACTTTGATATATCTTGCTTTAACATCTACAAACTTTTTATCAACATAAGATGCCCATGATTTTGCTGACATAGATTCTTTTTCTTCAGATAACCTTTTAGATAAATCTTGTTCATAACCCTGTTTTAAAAGTGCGAGTTCATCTTCCATTTTGTATATATATATACAACATTTTAAATTAAATTTATTTTTTAAAAAAAATAAATGTATAATATATATATAAATGGGTGATTTTGTAATTTGTGCAAATGATATTGCTGGTATAGATTCTGGAAGCACTTTTAATAGTGCATTTAGTTTCCAAAATTATCTACAGGATACTATCACACTTCCACCAAATTGTGAAGTTGCAGTTCAATCAGTTAAAATTAATAGAAGTGGACAATTGACTGTATCTAGAGATTCTGATTGGGGGTTTTATTTTGGAACTGAAATTCCAGATGCTGCAGAAAGAAATCTAACAACAAGCATTTGTAAAAGAGTCAAAAATGATATTACACAAGGAGCATATTATGCTGGGGATATTACAGATGCTTTAAAAAAAATGATTAATGCTGCTATGAAACACCCTGAAATTTTTGGTAAAGTAACTGTAGAAACAACTACAGATAGTAATGGTGTTTTTACTGGGTTTAAAATTAAGTATGGGCAACTACCTAAACATGATGGAACAAATGATTTATTAGATATTAAACAAACTATACAAAATGTTTATAAGAATAGACCTAGAAATGGACTAACATACAATGAACTTAATCAAAGACTGACTGCAGTTGGTGCTGTAGGCACAGCTGCTGTAGGACCTGATACTAATTTTAATATAGGTCAACTAATAACAGCACCATTATGTTTAAACAATGGTTATATGCAAGTTAATGTGGAAGATCTAAGAGAAGGTGGAACAAATGGAACAAGTTCTTGGGCGGTTGGTATTAGTAGAAGCATAGAAGACCGATTAGGATTTAAGTATTTTGATTTTGATGCAAGTGATGTATATGAAATTAGAGAACATTATTTTGATTTTGTTGTTGCTGCACTTCAGGTTGCACAAGGAAGTGAGAGATATCTTAGGGTTTATCATGCAATTAAAAATCCAGATGATCCAACTGGTCAAACAGTTACAATGAAAGAAATTCCATATTATTTAAGACCTGGTAATAGATGGGAAGGAATTGGTCCAGCACCTGCTACAGGTAAACCTGATAAAAGGGGTTGTAATTGGTCAAGGACTATGGGAGCACCTACTGCAAGCAATCCACCCAAAAAGGGTAAAGCACTTAGATTTTATATTAACAATGAAGTTGTTCATTGTGATATGAATTTTGAGGATAGTGCAGGTGATGGATCTGATGTTGCTGAGTGGATTCCATTAGTTACTAATATTTTAACCGATGACCCTGTTGTTGATAAAGGATTTTATTTTAAACCTATTTGTGATAGTTGTAGAATGTTATACCCTAGGTTATGGATTAAAAAGGGTGGAAGTCATATGGTTTTACAAAACCTTAGACAAAGACATGTAGATGCATTTGACTCTCAAGATTATACAGTTGCAAGTTATGGTATGCCTCGGTTTGATTATTTTGCTGAAGCACAAAAAAACAATGATTTAACAAATGTTATTGATTTAGATACAAGATTTTACAATGATTATACTAATGCAACCACATATCAATATAGAGGAATAGATACTAATGATGTTGCTGAAGATTATGTTTTTGGTATGTTATTTACTGATAATATTTATGGAGCACCTTGGACTTTATCTGGTAATGGTGCTTCACTATTAGGATTTAAAGTTGATGGGCCAACAGATGGTGAATTTGTAGTAGCACCTCAACCCGATGAATCAACTGAAGAAATGATTGCTGAATTTAACTCTGGAGCTACACCTATTATGGAAGCAACCAATAGTATATTTGTTAGTCTAAAAAACATTAGAGTTAAATCATACAATGCTAACAAAACAGCAAGAAGTCAAATCTTATATCAAGTGCCCAGATTTGATAATTCTGGAACTGATTCTGGTGGTGGTTTATATTTTGAGCCACATGAAAGGCTATACATTAGTTGTAATAACCCCGAACCACTAAACATAAATGCCTTTGAATTAAATATGGTTAATCATGATGAAACCCTTGCAAGGGATTTAGTAGGAAGAACAGTGGTTTGCTTACACTTCAGGCAAGGGAATCAAGACTGGTATGCTGGGATACAAAGATAATTCTTAACTATATACTTAATAATAATATCTAATTATGTGTTTTTATTTATAAATTTATCTATTTTTTTTAATATTTTCTAAAGATTTATTATATATATACTATATATATACACTGGATTATGGGAGATTTGATGCCTGAGATAGTTACCGAATTTGCTGATGACCAAGAAGAAATTTTATCTGATGTTGAAGTTGATTTACCAGAGCCTAAAGTAAGGGTTGATCAAAGCATTTTCTTAGAAGCCAACAAGGATTTAGGTATAGATGAGCAAGGAAATATACATACTAAACCAAAAGAACCTAAAGTTAGAAAGAAGAAACCTCCAAGTGAAAAACAACTTGCAGCTATGGAAAAAGCAAGATTAAAAAGGGAAGAACAGAAAAAGGTCAAGGATGAATTAGAAATGCTTAGGGAAGAAAGAAAACAAGAAATATTAGAAAGGGAAAAACTAAATCATGAATTAGAATTATTAAGAAATAAACCACCAGTTATCAAAGAAATTAAACCGGTTGATAATAGTGAACTAATTAATAAGGCAGTCAATGAAGCATTAACTAAACATGAAGAACAAAGAAGAATTAGAAAAACATTGAAAAAAGAAAAACAAGATACAGATCAGATATTTGATTTGGTTCATAGAAGTAAGTATAGACGGCAACCAAGAAAATATGGTGGGACATTTGGATTCTATAATTAATTCCAAAAAAATAAATGAGAATATTTTTGAGAATTTTTTGAGAATATTTTGAGAATAATATAGGTAAGGAACTATGTAAGGGTTTACTAAGGATTAGCTATCTATTTGTTATATATGTATATATATATATATATATTATTCTATTATTCTCATATTCTAGAAAATATATAAAAGCAGATGGTTAAAAGTAAAAAAGTAATTGAAAGTATAATTGCCCTTAAGGCAAAGGCTTTTAACTGCGTTATTTCTAGAAATTATGGAATTTTGAGAATTTTGAGAATAGATTAATATATCTTATATATATATAATGTATAAAAAGTATGTATTGCCTAATGTTGGAATTGGTATTATATTTGGTGGAACATTGTTAAGTTTCATTCCAGCATTTATTTTAAAACCAATATATAATGATGTTACACCCTTTAAAATTACTAATCAAGAATACCGTGGCCCTTAAACCCAATGAATACAAAAATGTATGTATACAATTACAAAATCCAGATTTACCTATAACTAAAATTGTAAAAGCATATTACATGTATTACCGAAGATGTCAAAGATTAACATATCAAGAACAATTATACAATGAATTAAAAGATGAATATTTATTGTTAAAATTTAGACAAAGAAAATTATAGTTGTATATATATATAATGCCATTAGATAAACAAGGAAAACCAATATTGTATAGGCCTTGGAAAAATACTGGGTCAGGTAAAAAAAAGTTCTTTGTGTATGTAAAATCGGACACAAAAAGGGGTTATAAGAAGATTGGTTTTGGACACAAAGATTATCAAGATTATACACAACACAGAGATGAAAAAAGAAGAAAATCATATCTAGCAAGAGCTAAAGGCATCAAAGATAAAAATGGAAATTTAACATGGAAAAATAAAAACACAGCAAACTACTGGGCAATAAAAAAGTTATGGAAGGGATAAAATAACACCGAAAAAAATTAATTTGAAAACATTATATAATTTTATCATAAATACAAAATATAAATACATATAAAATATAAAAATGGATTTCAAAAACATTGTAGAACAAGATACAGAAATGATTGAATATATGAAAAACCTAGACCAAATGTAT
>Ga0181420_1001155_pt1 | contig 10078 bp, 15 predicted proteins | sample 43SPOviralmetaG_FD_130145 | JGI IMG/M metagenome (GOLD analysis project Ga0181420, IMG submission 130145) | Marine viral communities from the oligotrophic San Pedro Time Series (SPOT) site, San Pedro Channel, CA, USA - 43 SPOT_SRF_2013-05-22 | ecosystem: Environmental > Aquatic > Marine > Strait... | reverse complement strand
GTTATTATAAAGTCTTCATCTTCAAAATCTATCATTACTTTTTCATCTGTCATTTGTATTTCCTTTTTATTTTAGTACCAGAAAACTTTATAAACTTAGGATACTTGTCTTTGCCTTTTTCTTTTAACCATTCTTCAGGTATAATTCTGTCGTAGTAATCAAAGTCGTACTTATTGCACCACTGGTAGTATCTAGTCTTAGCTCCCTTGCGTAGCTTACGGTTACTGTTCTCAAAAACAAAACGTATATCTAAATGAGGGTGTTGCTTTTTAATAGCAAGATGTTTCTTCCTATCTGCTGCGGTAAACATACCCTTTGTTTCAATTATAATTCCGTTGTACAGCACGAAATCTGGTGTATATGTTCTGTAAGTTAGGTCTTCCCACTCTATCTTTACCTTTTCGTATTTATACTTTATAAATAAATTGTCTAGGTATTGGGCAGTCTTTAACTCTAGTCCACTACGGTATCCATACTTTCGTGCTGCAATAAATTGTTTAGCGTCCACTATGCAAACTCTTCCGACATAGTTATATAGGACACCATCTTAGGTGATTTAGCCTGTGACTTTACAGCAGGTCGTTCAGTTAAATCCCAACAGGATTGTCTGTACGAACAAAACCTACAGCCACTGTTTAATACTGTATTACCAGTTGGTTTACCTCTAAAGTATTCTTCAACAGGCTCAAAACATCTTTTAAATACATTACTCTTTACAGTATTTACAGTATTTTTAATCTTGTCTAGTTCGTCCTGTTCATTTACAGAAGATGCAGGTACATACTTAAAATCACCTGTTGCTTTATTGACTACCCACCAACCACCAAGTTTTTTCTTGGCAGCTTTGGCATAGCCGACTAACTGTGCTATATAACCAAATGAATCTCCACTTGCTAGGTCTTCACAGCTAGAAAACTTATTACGGTATGACCAATCGGATGCCGACTTAACATCATCAACAGCACCGTCAATAACAAGATCATATGTTCCATTAATATTATCCTCTCCCAAGTCCAGAGATACCTGTTCAGAATCTTCATATTTTACACCTGCTTCCTTTAGGATACCTTTAAATACAGCTTCCACTATATCTCCTAGCATCATGTTCATTACAAAGGTTGTGGGTTTAGGGAGTGCCTTCTCTGGCTGATTCTTGTCAAACCAAAGTTGGCATGTTGGTCTACCTATGTTGGACATACGTAGCTTAAACTCATCTCTCTTATTACCACCGCCAAACTGACGTTGCATTGCGTCCATTACGTCCTGTCCTATCTGCTTAACGGTGTCCTCAGAGATAGAGGACTTTCCGTTTGCAGCATCAGACATGTACTGATGGATAGCTAGTTCAGCTTTATGTTTCAATGTGGTATCTCATCTGTATCAATGTCAATGAAGTCTTCAACCATTTCCTTGTCAACAGTCTCATGCTTACCAATGTTCTCTGACCAAGAGTTGAGTATGTAGGTATTATAATTCTCAACCCAAGACATAAGATTACCAAACATTTCTTGATCCTCTGGTAATATGTCTAGTGTTTTAGTCATGTCCAGTGTGGGTGCAGGTGTATAAAATATATTACCATTATTCATTTTATTAGACTGCGTATCAAGTGTAATAACATGCTGTACAGGTAATCTTTTAGATTTAGCTAGGTCACTGAAACATTTACCAACAGACTTAAATGCATCCCTGTTGTCAATCTCCCATATAAAAGGAACGTCCTCTGCAACATTATTTACAGCATTACCCTGTTCATCTGTAGGATTCGTGAGTGTAATATTACCAAACACAACACGTACACGTTTGACTGCCTTTATCAAGTCCTTTGTTTTCTGTGGCAGTGAGTTAAAGTCATCAATCCAACCAGAGGGTTTACCACAATTAAATGTACCGTCATTGTCCTTCAGATCAATGTTTAGATTATCAGACATGACAGTTTTGACATATCTGTTCTTCTCTCCACCTGTACCCATAACGTACTTCTTGTACATAAACCGTTGCATAAAGGGTCGTATAGTAGCACCTGTTCCATAGTAGGACGCACCATTTGGTATGTCTAGTTTGTATGTACCACCCTCGACAACTTCCACATTTACCTCTTTACCTTTTACTTCTGTCTTACCCATCAGTGGTGAGTGTTGTATTTTTACCCTTGCAAGATTACTTTGTTTACTTGCAGTGGCAGGTCTTTCATTAGCAATGCCCATAGCTTTAGCCATTGTGTCATAGTCATTTGTATTAATAGTTTGTAAGTCATTTATCATATATATTTTCTCCTTTTATAAAAGTCAGATTTATAGTTATATCATATAACATCTTTAGTGTCAAGCCAATTATTTCCTATTTTTGCCTCTAGCATCAAAGGAACATTGAAGTCTATATCCCATTGATTATCAATAAGATTTTTGAGTACGTCATTTGTTTCACTTATAATATCAATCACTTGACGTACCTCATCTGGGTGTACATCAACCACTATGGAATCATGTACCGTATTTACTATACAACTGTTTAATTCTTTCAGTAGTTTATCTATGTGAAGCAGTGCAATAGGCACGATGTCTGCCGTAGCAAATGACTGCACAGGGTAGTTTTTTATTTGAGTGAAGTGCGACACTGTGCCATTGCGTCTTCTCATTACGTCAGGAAATGCAAACTCTCTACCTGACGGTGTACATATCTTGCCTGTGTTTAGTGCTTCATTTGCAAGTTTTGTATGCCACTTGGCAATACCGCTGTACTTCTTAGTAAACTGCTCATAATACTTAGCTTCAGCAGGTGTCCTACCATACCCACTCGCACCATACAAAGGAGCAAATGTATGAGCCTTGGCTTCCTGTCTGGACGTAGGCTGACCACCTTCCGTAATCACTTTAGCTGTGTAGGCATGTACATCAAAGCCTGTAGACACTTCCTTCATAGCTATCTTGTCCTGTCCTAAGAACGCAGCAACCCTAAACTCTAGCTGTGCAAAGTCAGCTTCCATAATCTGTCCACCCTTCCAACGTGACACAAATACCTTCTTCACAGGAAATGTACCACCTCTGGGCATGTTTTGCATGTTAGGGTCAGCACCACTGAATCGTCCTGTACTGGTACGATGCTGTAGTAGTCTTACATGTAGCTTGCCATCTGTCTTTGTGTATGTAGATATACCATCTATAAAACTAGAAAGGTAGGTATCCACAGCAGACAGTCTACGAACATTGCGTAGGAAAGTGACTGCATCTGGCATATTACGTGCTTTAGCCATGCTTTCTAACAGTTCTATGTTACCTTTGCTTGTACTAAAACCGTTAGCACTTACCCACTTTGAGTTTGGTGCATTAAACTTTAACCCTGCCACAGCATTAGGTATGTCATTAAATATATAACCAATAGCATTACAATCAGGACACTTAGTAGGTTTGGCAAAGGGTTTACCGTCCTTCTTAGTCTTGCGTATATGTCCACTACCATAACATGTGGAACACTGTTTTGCTTTCTTCTTATATATCACAGAAGAATTATGCCGTATCGTGCTTTTGTAGTCTGTAGGATTCATATATTGGTCAAACAGATTCGCCCACATAGATTTGTCATGTGGCTTACGACTATAGATAACCCAAGATAACTGCTCTGGACTGTTGAGATTGATAGGGAAGTCACCCATAAGTTCTCTACACTGTTTATCTAAACTCGTAACAAGTTGCTTTCTCTCATTCTCAAACTCAACACGTACTTCATCAAGAACAGTCTTGTCCACAGAGAATCCACGCTGATAGATACGTGCCAAACATACAGCCACCTCATCTGTAAGTTTAGCTGTGCTTGCAAGTTCTTTGTCATCAGTTTCTAACTGTGCCATAAGTCTGTCTGCAAGTTGCTGTGTGGCATGAAGGTCAGCAGACAGGTATGTAGCCAGTTCATCATGGGGTATGTCCTTAGTGCTGTATCCTTTCTTAAAGTATTCTTTCAATGTGTCCTGTTTCTTTGTGTCTAACTGATAGCGTTCAGCACAGGCTTCAAGAGATAAAGGTTGTTTCTGTCCACGCTGTATGACATAGGCATTGAGCATAGTGTCAAACACAGCACCATCATACTTAAATCCTGACTCCCACAGCCACATCAAGTCGTGTGGTGCGTTGTGCATAATCAGTAGTGTAGTTGCATCTAGCATCTTCTGTACAATGTCCTTGCCCGACACAGTAGGTTGCATTTCCGAATGGTCAAAAGTAATGATAGTTTCTTTCCCTGACTCGCAAAGCATACCTACCAATGTCAAACTATTGTCAGGTTCAAATGGGTCAAGATGTAATTTACCATTCCTGTTTGTTACGGTGTTTTCTACATCAAGTGTTAGTTTCATTCATCAATTCCTTCCATGATACAGGAAATAAACTTTCCATGTGGTCACTTATCTGGTCAGCAACCATTTTTGTTTCTACTTGTGCGTCCTCTGCACATCTTAATATACACATATCTGCAAATGCGTCAAGACTACCAGACCAAAACCATTCAGTCATGTGACATATCGGCAACACCATACGAGCCTGTTCTTCACATATACCCATACTCAATAGTTTTTCGTAGGCAGTCATGGCATCGGCTATTACATTACTTAGATGAAATGTAGCTAGACTTTGTTTTTCCTCACTCTGTATTACATCACCACTACCCTGCTTCTTGTCCTTAGTTTGTGAACGCCAGATAGCTGTATCGGGGTCACTAATACTAGGTCTGTACCAGTTAGGCGTGGTGTTTACGTAGCGTCTGCTTATTTCATTCCATCTTAGGAACTTATGTTTCACTAGCTGTCGTGCCACAAAGATAGGTGCTTGCACTTTGAATGAAGCAAAGCAATGACCAAATGGTGACATATGTTTATGTTTTGCTAGGTACTTAATTAACTTAGCATCTGTATCTATAAATGTTTTCTTGTTTACATTAAAGCTAACACGTGCAGCATTTACTACGGTCAGGTCATTGCCCATGTAATTAATTAACTGTACCTTCATTTTAAATCTCCTATTATTCTAACAGCCTCATCTACAGGTATCTTAAACCACTCTGAACCACATTCTTCTGCTATCTCTTCTGCCTTTTTGTGTGCCTGATGTTCAGCCCTACGTCTATCTTCAAAGTAAGTGCAGTGCTCTAGCTTGTAATCTCTAAGTGGGCTAGAGGTTTGATATGACTTGCATCTATCGTCAGCATCTACAGCCATACCAATTTTAACCCACCCTTCCCATGCAGGGTTAGTAATTGCATAGACATATCCATCTTTTGACTTTTTATACTTTTCAAAACTAGAGAAAGCTGCATCATTAAAAGACTTATAACGTCCTGCTTTATGCATTGGATGTGTATAGGGTACATATTTACCATTTACAAACATTCTTGTTTCATTTAATTTAGTAGAACAAGTAATACATAGATATTTATGTTGTCTTACATTTCCCTCTACCCAATTTTCGTTTAATACTAAATCGGTATTACATTTTGTGCATTGATGTGTCATACTTCATACCTCGCTGTTCTATAATCAAGATTACACATAACATGTCCGTGCCACCCTGTCAACTTATTTTTAACACAGTTTAAGTATCGTGCCGTACTTTCTTCTTCTTGCCCTTCAGTAACATTATCTTTAGCAATCAATATCATAAGGTCAGCTTCAGCAGCTTTACCTGTACGTGAACCTTCCATCATACTCTGATTAACACTGGTAGTCTTACCCTCTGCCTCTGCACTCAACTGTGACATATAAAATATAGCACACCCATGTTGTTTAGCAATCATACGTGCATACACAGCGTTAGCTTTCAGTGCTTCGTCCTGTCGTGCAAAGCCACCTGTACGTGCAAACTTGTCACCCATATCAAGCACCACAATGTCGGGCTTGTATGTCTTACAGACACTCTCAACCCACGCCATGTCCTTACCTGTAGCGTCACGTAGTTTGATGTTTTGCTTCACAGGCTCATACAATATGTGTGCTTTCTTAGGGTCAGCTTTAACTTCGTGCATCGTCATACCACTTGCAGCGGTTAGGTATCTAGCACCAACTCTGTGAGCACCCTCTTCGTTACATAACACAATACAACTTGCACCCTGTCGTGCAAATCCATTTGGACCTGCAATGATACTGGCATGAAAAGATGTCTTACCTGTATTGGGTCTCGCACCTATCTCAATCAAGTGACCTGCATTAACACCCTCAACCTTACGACAGAGTGTGGGTATATTGAATGTCCACTGTGATTCCAAATCATTCTTACTAAGCAGTGTTTCAATATCAATATCATCCCACTCAATGTTAAGATTAGGTGTAAAGTCATCGCCATAACTCTCAATGATATTACGCAGTGGCTCAAGATTATTCTGAGTACCATTTACATAATCAAATCCAATGTTGGCAATGTCCTCACCAATAACCTGTTGAAACAGTTTAGATAACACATCTTGTGCTATGTCACTGCCCATAGGCTGTTCCTTCTTGACCTGTGCAAAAAGACTACTGTAAGCACCCTTCTGTGCTGTAGTCATTGTGGGATTACCAGATACAAACAGAGCTTCTATCTCGTCTGGTGTAACACTACGTTCATACTGTTGCATAGCTTTATCTATAGACTGTTTAATCTTACGTACATCTTTACTAAACAATCTGTCTGGGCATCTAGCTCCACGATGTTCATCGTAGAACTTCTTGTCCATTAAACTTCTAATCAGTCCTAATTCCATAATTCAATCTCCTATGTTGGTCTAAGTTTTCTAAGTCCGTCGGGTTTCTATACTTCAAGTCGTCTATCAAATTCATTACTCTTACACTATCTACGTAACCACGTAATTCCTTCATAAACTGTAGCGTCTTTGGTAGTGCATCGGGGTCTAACGCTACGATTGCTGTTGAGAACTGCGACAAGTACCTCTTGTGTGATTCGGAGAGTGAAGTACCCAACACAGCCACCCCGACATATACGTCACTTCCTACAACAGCAGCACTGACGCAATCCTCAACAACTACAGCGACTTTACCACAACCATGTACGTATGGCAAGTCACTATTTCCATATCTTCTCCATTTGGGTAATCTTTTTCCTAATGAACGCCCAACTGCGTCAATTATGCAACTATCATGTACCACTGGAAAGACAACTCTATGTTCTTTAACATCGTAATATAACTCTACATCATCTTCATTTAAGCCAAACTTTTTACGAAAGGGTAACACTTCCTGTGAATGACTAACGACATACTCAGGCAATACAAAGTCCTTTTTCTGATGTTGTACGTGGGGTCTAAGTGACTTACGTATGTCGTCACTTGTTAAGTGAACACGTGTGTTACCAGATACAGAACAATTAGCTTTGTAACAGTTCCACACTAAACTACCCATATTATTTGTAGCTGTAAATGTTTTGTAACCCTTACATACAGGACAATCCATACGTTTAGTTTCCCCATTACTTAAATGTAAATCACTTACAATGTCATATATATTATTCATGTTATATCACTTTCTATGTTTTCACTTACAGTGGATTTTACATGATTGATTCTGGTTGTCAAGGCATTATTCGCACTTGTGTATGTATTTTTTAAATATGGTTTTACTGACTGTGGGTTTGCATGTCCTGTAACCGACATAATTTGTGGTAGTGGAACACCAGATTCTACCATTTCAGTTGTACCTGTTCTACGCAAGTCCATTAACCGTAATTCATCAGGTAATTCTGCCAGTTTCATAACAACTCTACCTGCCTTAGACATTCTTTCTAGGCTGTATGGGTGATATTTTCCCCCTACAGGTCGTGGTCGTGGTGCAACGTAGGGTTGGAAGCCAAAATCCTTTTGTTGCTGTGTGAGCATTGTTTTAAGTTCATCAGAGATAGGCAGGAAAACTTGTGCTCTCCGTTTAGACTGCTCAAGAGACAGAATAGATGTGTCTAAATTAACACTACTCCACTCTAACATTCTCATGTCTCCAATCCTCTGACACCACTCGTATGCCATCTGGATAATCAACCCGACATTCCTGTACTCAAACTCTTCATAGGCAACATCAAGAAACTTCATTACCTGTTCCCTCGTCCACACAGTTTTTCTTTGCTTCACTGTCTTACGTTTTATGTTACCAAATGGATTCATAAGTACATGTTCCATCTGAATACCGTACCGAAACAGCCTACTAGATATAGTACAGGCATAGTTGGCAAAATGTATTCCCCTCTTTACCCATTCCTCATAATGATACTTAGCCATGCGTGTTGTAACGTCAACGATACGCCTGTCACCTAAATCACACACTAAAATATTTAAAAAATAATCATATTGACTTTTTGTTTTATCTCGTAACATCTTGTAATCATTGGATTGTTTATACACATAGATTAACTGTGACAACTTGGCACTCTTCTTTAAAGTTGTACCTGTTGCATATTTGTCACACCATTCATCTATAATTTTATTAAGTTTTTTAGCCTCAACTTTAACCTGTTGCAAATCTGCACCTAACTCACATCTACTGATAATGTCTTGTGTAACTAGATGTTGTGGTGGATTAAATCTATAGCATATCTGTCCATCTGCTAAAGTTTTACTTTGTACATAACGTGGTAATTTCATGTTTACTTCTCCCATCTATAAAATATATGATTATCTATACGTGAAGTCTTTGTCTTTGTCAATGCCCAATCAGGATAAACATTAACTGCATGATAATGTGTTGCACCATCGAGCATGTCAACTGTCTTACCGTCATGTACCGTAACAGCAACGAGCAATGCTTTAGCCCATGCTGTATCGTCAGTAGGATTATCCTTCAGACCGTCACAGAACCATGAGAACTGGCATTTATGCTTTACAGGTAGGTCACTACCCGAATGTCTTACTGCCTGTGTAACGACATCACAGACGTTATCAGGGTATCTGTTGTCATTGACTCTGTTTATTACTACTTGTGCTACAGCTATTTGACCTGCTGTAGATTGTGATCTAGCTTCCCAATATATGTTCATGGCTAGACATACGAGTGCTGTTGTCAACATTTTCTAAATCCTCTGACAAGATTATATATAACGTCCATTTCAAACGAGTTTAATTCTTTTAGTGTCACTGACCAATGCACATATTTATTTTCCATATTCTTTGTTTTGTATATATGCATAGGTATTTCTCCTTGGTCATTCCATACTCTATCTTCATTACTCATATTATTTCTCCTCTCCCCCCCTTATGATAAGTTAAGATTATTTTTTATCGTCTGCATCATCTTCTGTCTTTACTTCCCCTGTGTCCATGTCTATGTAAACATCATCATAGTCATCTATATCTGGCACGTAGTTTTTCTTTTTGTTGGGTATAACCTGTGGACTACGCCTGTTACGTAACATAGTCCTAGCTATAGGATTTATTCTTTTAAATATTTTCATCTTACTTCCTTTCGTACAATTCTATTGTTAAGACTTTGTAGTCACCTAATATTTCTTTAACATGTAACTCACTCGTAGCGTACAAATAAACTGAATGTACATTATTTGATACACCCGATGTGTACTCTACGAAATAATTATATCGTGGACTTGGCAACCATGCTACCATATCTGTTACTCCTTCTCACAAGTATCTATAATGTTATGTTTGTTGTCTTCGTATCTGCATCTGTCAGGGTGAAACATTTCTTTGTATGTCTCTACCCAAGGCATACCCCAAGCTAAATAGCCTATGATGTATGGGAGTGGTACAAGCATGAATATTATTACTAGGGTTGCCTTAAAGAACCCCTCGTTGTGGTAAGGTTTCATTTTGGGTAGTCCTGTATCGGATAGTTCAGTATGTTCTTCATGCATTTTTTTTCCTTTTTGTTTCCTACGAATGTAATATACCTGTGTTTAGCTGACCTGTCAACTCGTTTAGTTCTGTCTCCACTGTGATGCCTAGAGTGATTGCCTTCTTTACCTGCCATATCTGTACGTGGTCTACTTGTACCTGTAAACATAAAGTTACAGGCTTGGTAGATGTACCCTGTGTGTCCTTCCTTAGTGTCAGCATAGCTTACCACACACTTAGGTTTAGGTAATAGTTTCAATGAGTTAGC
>Ga0181420_1001152_pt1 | contig 10086 bp, 12 predicted proteins | sample 43SPOviralmetaG_FD_130145 | JGI IMG/M metagenome (GOLD analysis project Ga0181420, IMG submission 130145) | Marine viral communities from the oligotrophic San Pedro Time Series (SPOT) site, San Pedro Channel, CA, USA - 43 SPOT_SRF_2013-05-22 | ecosystem: Environmental > Aquatic > Marine > Strait... | reverse complement strand
TAGTTTCGGTTACAATCGCAGTATTTGCTGAACTTATTTTATTTATCGTTGTTGAATTACCTGGGAAGTTAACAGTATCAGCAGAAGTTACTGAAAGCTGAGTTAGTCGATTACGAATATAGTTGTTTGTAGCATCAATTGCTTCAAATACTGTACGCGTAGGCTTGCTTGAAGTAGCCAAAGAAGCTGCAAAACCAGACCATTGAATAGTAGCGATTCCATCAATATCAAAGTCAAGACTTGCTTCGTTTACAACTGCGCCCGTACATTTATATACTGTTGGATTACCACCGGCATCATCCAGTGAGAAATAAATATTTGCAGTTCCTAAAGTAGATTTGTTGGAGTTTGCAAACGAAATATCTAAATCAGTAGTATCTGTTGTAAAACCTGCAAGAGAGGGATTAGCTCCAGATGCTGTTGCTGTGTAGCCTAGCAGATCTACTGTTGAAGAAGCTCCACCCGCAACCATCATGCCCCATAGAACTTCTTCTACAGCGTGCATATTTTGAGCACTATTTCTGTTTGCGTTTCCAGCAACATTTGTGCCCGCAGACTTAAAGGGACGTACATAAGTAGAGAAAGACCACTCAACAGGTGCGAGTGAGTCGTTAAATACTCTTCGTCCACGCTTACTTACACCGGTAGAGGATTCCATCTCTGCGAGTGTTACTTCTGTTGAATTATTAGCCTGACTAAAACTAAAGCCATCGAGTACAGGAACCTCAAAGACTCCGTTTTGAACTTCAATGTAGACTTTAGTATCGCGACTAAAATACAAATTAGTAGCCATAGTTTTCTCCTATGAAACTTGAAAAGACTTGGACGTGAACGTCTGTTCGTGCCAGTATTTTCTAATATCGAACCTCTATTGTAATTTCACCTACGCCAAGAGGCTCTAGTACACCTTCATCAGTATTTATACTAACTATTGTGATCTGTTGAACATTAAATGTATTATTCTGTTTATCAGAGTATTCTAGTCTAGAGTTATCCTCTAAAACTGTTTCAATGTCTTCCATCAGCATATTTAAAGCTTCGGTAGCATCATCTTCATCAGAAACATAACATCGGACAACTATACTTAAGAATCTATCTTTATAGCCTCCTCCCTGATACTGTCTTGTTTCTGCCCCCGCATTTAAATGTACTGCAGGAAATTCTACTACTTCATCCCAAAACTTAAGTCTAGGATGAACATTATTTTGTAAGTCAGTAAGAAATACTCCAGACCCATCTATATCTTTTAACTTAGTAGTAAGAGCTTCCAGTATATTTGCTCGTCTAGAAGTATATGTTCTTGTTGACACTAGACTCTCCTTGTATACAGTCTCATTGTTACTAGTTCTGCTGCGATTTCTCGTATAGACTTATCTATTAAAGTTCTTGGGTCTCTTTCTACACTTGCAAACCTGCTTCCACTTGTTGATTCAAAAACTCCGTATGGCTGTCTTTGATAAGTATAGCCTAAACTTGGAAACCCCTGAGGAGTCACTGTTGCATCTACCATACGAACACTAGAAGCAAACTGCCCTGTTTGATTCTCCAATCTTGGAGCACCCATATTTTTTCTTACTGTAGAAGGTAGCTTTGCATTTATTAAACTCATTAAAGTTATTGGCGATTGTTTTCTACCTTCATCAGATCCCATCTTAATAGCAGGAGCTTTTGTTTTGTCACTAAAGGCGGTTCCTGAGCTTGCTTTTGATTTTCTTTTTACAGAAGCAGTTGAACTTCTTTTAGACTGCTTTTTTGCGTTAAAATTCTTTTTAGCCCCAACCTTTGTTGCAATATTAGCCATCATATTGACAGCTTCTTGTTGTGTCCTATCTACATACGAAGGAGACCCGGAGAGCTCTGCAGGGGAAGGATCTAGCGCAGCTATAAGTCTCTCTAGCTTAATATTTATCTCGCCAGCTACTTTCTTTAATTCTTGCCCCTCTGCTTTATTCAGTCGAGTACTCTCAAGAGTTATTTCATTTACTTCTTTTCCTCCAACTTTCTTTTTTGAAGGAACTCGTCTAATTTTTAACTCTACTTCTCCTGCCAGCTCTTTTATAAACTTTCTAACCATTGGATTTTGTTGCTGGCTAAACTGGAATAAAGTTCTCTCTACTTCTGCTTTTCTTTGCTTGGATACCGCTGATTCTCCAACGTGCCCAATATCTAAAAAATCAGAGGACTTTACTTCTTGCCTCTGAGCTACAGTTCTCTTATTTAGTTTTACAATTTCTTTATTTAAAGCAATAACTAGTTGCTTTTGTGACCTCTGTTTGATTCTTCTAAAGTATGCAAAAACGTCGCCAGGAGGTCTTCCTTCTTTTACTTCAATTACGACAGTTAAAACACCACCACTATTGTCATACTTTTCAGTTAGATATTTTCTTCTTGGATTCTGATAGTGTTTAGGGTTTAGCTTATCTGCTAAATAGTTAAACATTTCTGGAACTTCACGATCTACAACATTTTGAAGATCCTTACTGAGTTTAGTAAACCGTGAGTCTGCACTTCGTTCTACTGCCAGTAACTGTGCTTCTATTTGTTTCTTTAATTTTCGTTGATCTAAAACTAAATAGTGAGCCTGCTTATTTACAACTAAAGTACGATACGCTTCTGAATCTTTTTCAAGTCTCTTATTCAGATCTTCTAATACTTTTTTCAGGTCTCGACTTGCCATTAAAAGTTTTTGTATAAGTCTAAGACTCGCTTAATGTGGTCTGGAAACGCTACATTATTTCTTTGGCTTGTGGAAGGTTGATTCTGTATGCTTGCCCCTCCAAGAGTTCTGCGCTCTTTATGTTCATCTCTTAAATAGTATGTAACTAAGTCAAATACTGCTAGTTTTAAATCGGACGGTGTAGAAGCATACCCTGCTTTATATGTGACTTTTACGGCACCAACACCTTGCTTCCAATTAAGACGATTACCAGACTTGCTAGTTCTAATGATACTATCGGTACGCGTATCAAGATAGTATTCGTGGTCTGTAGTAGTAAGTGTAGTATATGCTTCATCATAGCTACCTCTTTCTTGTACGCTTACTATTGAAACAATAGGGCTTTCAGTAAGTTGTACAGCAAAAGTATCCCAGTAAACGTCAAAATCTTCTTCTTTATTTGAAGAATAGAAGTCTACTATAGAATTACCACAATAGGTTTTTACTAATTGACTTACAGATGGAATAAGAGACTGTAATCGCAAATCCTCCTTGGGATTGGCAATACCTTCTGCATCCTTATATTCTGATAATGTAACTAAATCTGCCATAAGTAAATTAGTAAAAACCTGGGAGAGCCGAAGCTCCCCCAAGTTGCTGGTTATTAAGACTGGAAGTTAATTCGAACTGAAGGTTGATCGGCAGATGCGCCGGCAACGATTTCTTCAAATCCGAGTGACTGAGTCGCAACGATAACACGTCGCTGATTCATTACTTCGTAATCTTGTTCAACCGTAACACCACGTAGACGTGGGATTACATAGTTACGAGCATATACAGCTACTGCAGCCATATTGCCGTTAGTGTTGTCCGCAGGGAACTCTTCTGATACAACAACAGGAGAACCGAACACGGCTCCAATCGTACCAGTAACTCGTACTGCAAGATCCGATCCTACTTCATCCAGAGTCTGGAAGGCAGAATCTGACAACAGATCATAGTAGCTAGCAGAGCTAACAATGTAAGTTACTTCTGAAGGATTCAAACCGTACTTACCCATTGCCTTACGTGCGGTTAGCAAGTTGCCAGCAGTCAACAGGTCACCATCAGAGATGTCCATGTTGTCAGTGCCAGACAGCGTTGCTGCTGCGGCAAAGTCTGCAAGACCTGCAGGTGCACTTGAGTTACCATTCAAGATAGCGTTCTCAACTGCACGACCGTGTGCACGTGCTACGCCTTCAATCAGCATAGGCATCAAGTTAATCAGAACTTGCTCGTCAACATCGTTGTCCATAAAGGTGCTTGAGATCAGACGATAAGCGTTCAAGATTACTTGCTTAGGACGATAGGTGCTGTTTGATGCGCCACGATTTTCCAGATTACCAGAAGTTGCATTGGATGCAAAAGTAGCTGGCTCAACATCTACGGAAATCGGCAGCACAGTTGCTCCACCGTTCACAGGGATTTCACGGAACAATTGAGCTACTTTCAGCTCATTCTGAATTTCCTTCTCAATGAGAGATGAAACTTCTTGGTCAATATCGCCAGCATTAGTTGCATAGTCGATACCAGCCTTCTCTTGAATGTCACGACCATACTGCGTATCCCAACCCTTACGAGTCATTACACCCAACATGTGTGCATTTAAGAAGTCCTGACCCCACTTAGAAATATCGCTCTTTTCAGCACGATCTGCAAATACTCGCTTAGAGTCTCGCATCTTAGTGATTTCTTCAGACTTTTCTTCCAGTTCTTTCTTGTACTTAGCAAGAGTTTCTGCCATATCGGCATCACGCTTACTAAATTCTTTCTGAACATCGTCAAGTAGTCGCTCAGTACCTGATTCAACACCAGTTACTACAGCTTGCTTGACTTCTTCTTCTTGAACTGCTTTAGCTTCTGCTTCCGCAGCAGCTTTCTCAGCAACTTCTTGTGCTGCAGCTTCTTCAGCAGCTTTAGTCTCGGCTTGTTTCATTGCAATTTTAGCAGCAGTTTCCTCTGCTACCTTCTTAGCAAATGCTTCCAAGTCGACTTCGGGAGTTTTTACCTCTTCCGACATTTTGATCTCCTTTTGAGCTTGCGCTCCGTCCAGTGTGTCACTAGCTACCGATAATTTATCATCTTTAGCCAGAGACTGACTGGCTAGATCTACACGATTGGTGAAAGTTTTTTTGAAATCTTCGTACTCTGATTCAGAGTCAAAAGACTTCGCCAGAGAAAAAGTAGCTGCTTGATTGCAGGGAACGGAAACAACCGAAACCTCAAACAACTCAGCGTCCTTTATCTTATACCCGTCGGTTTCCGATAGATAATCAGCATCCTTGACTCGAAAACCAACAGAAAAGGCTCCAAGGACACCGTCTTTAACTAAATCGCACACGTAATCGGGTGCAGATTTACTAATTTTCGCCTCTAGTTCTAGACCATTGGGAGTTACTTTTAACCCCGTAGCTCTACCTATTGGCTTATTGTAATCGTGATTGAAAAGAATAATTGGATTATTTTCAAAATTCTTCAAACCACCCTTTGCCCATGCGTCTGGAGAAATAGTATCTCCTGCACGATCAAAGTCATTCGTACTTGCCATACCTCGAATCATCACACTTCCGTCTTCGACTTCATGTGACTTGAAAGTGGAGGTTAGATTAAATATTTTATTCATCTTCTTCCTTCTCTTCTGATGCTTTAGCTAGGGCCTCTAAAGGATCAGGCTTGGCACAGTTACATTCTCCTGGAGGGCATTCACATGCTTCTCCACAGGTATCACATACTTCTTCCGTTGGAGCAGGCTCTTCCGGAGCAGATTCCCCCTGTAATTGTGTCCAGATATCTGGATGATCTTTCTCAATAAAACCTACGAGTCTAGACCAGCTTCCAAATAAATTCATTAAGTTACCAGACCTTACGCCTGTTGGCTTAGAAATATAATCAAACTCTTTCCTAGTAAGAACCTTGCCTTCTTCAAGCATTGCCATCGCTGCTGCTTGTATAGCAACGTCTCTACGTCTAATGCTACCCATCCTCTTCTCCTTCTTCTGGTCTGCCACCTTCATCCGGATTTGCAGCACTTCCCGCAATATTGGCAGGTACTCTAAGATCGTCATACCCATCTACTGGCTCAAATCCTAAGTGATCTCTGGCTTCATTTGGAGATATAATACCTCCATTAACTAGAGCAGTGTAATACTGCGATTGATCTCTCATCTCAGGCTGTAGTGCGGGCACTTCAGTAACGTCTTCTTTTAGTTCAAATCCAAAATACTTTTCTAACCCAAAGTGCAACTTCTTTACTATGGGTAGTACAGTTTCCAAGTAATACATTCTCATGTTAGGACGAATGTTTGCATTATTACCGGAGTCTAACATGATTGGAGGAACGCCTAAAGCTTTTAAAATAATCTTCTCATTCTCATGTATAGCTGCTTGAAAATCTAACTCTCTAAAGTTAGTGTTTGTAAAACTGTCTATCTCTAAACCACCATCCAAAATTAAAGGCCTTCTACCTCCAGAGTCTGGTCTGTAACGAAGTGACCAAGATTGTATCATTCTCTCTTTAATCTTTTCACTGAGAGTATTTGGACTCTTTAGTACTAAACCTGGAACAGCTCCATTCTTAAAAAAGTTATCTTGAAACTGTCTCATATTCTGCATTAAAACCATTGTTCTAAGTGCAGGCTTTAATCTTGAAATCCCTCGATAGATAGAGTAGAAGGAATTATCTTTAATATGGATTATCTCAGAAGGTTTGTAATCAACTTTTTCATTGAAAGTAAACTTCTCAATATAAGTAGTACTACTTGTATGAATGTTCATTTTATTGGCGGGAAGATGGTAGAGGTGAACTCCGTCGTAATAAATAAAAATATTACCGTCGAGTAAGAAATCAGTGATAAGATTTCTTTTAAATGTGCTAATATCTTGGAAAGGATTAGGCTCTTTATTTAAAAGAAGATTTACTCTTGATCTTTTTACGCCTTTTACGACACTCTGTAGTCCGGGTATCTGTGCTCCTACGGTTGTTTTAATCTCGGATGTATCATCTACAATAAGATTTACACCACGATTTACAATTTCTATGTCTTCGTATGCTTTCTCATATTTGAAAGTAAACTCACGAGACGGTGTTGTAGCATGGTCATAATATTGTTGCGCAGGATTTAACTTCTCCTGCACTTCTGGCGCTCTTCCTAATATACGATCATACCATGCCATGTTTTTCTCTTTGAATCTCAACCCATCTTTCCTGCTTCTTTGCAGTTCCTAAACTTGGGTCTCTTCCATACACCTTATGTAGTTTTAAATGATGTGCATGGCACAATGTAACTGTATGTTCATACAACTCAGCCCAATGCTCTTGTATAAAATCTTCCCGAAAGGATAAAACATTTTCAGGAAGTAACTTATTCTTTTTTACATAACTATGGACTAACGGACTTAACGAATAAAAATGGTGAAAGTCAAGTTCCGTTGGCTCTCCACAAATATAGCACTCAGTGCCTTTTTCATACTTGTTTTTTGCTTTGTCTCTTATGTATTTTACGAGGTCTCTTTTTAGATCCATTTTCGAATACCAGAATTATAGCGAACATAAGGTATCATGTCAAACATTATTTTTGACATGGTATATCTAAAAGCCGCTGTTTGATGTTTCGAACGAATACAGTGCATAGCGCAATGCGTCCGCCATGTGTGATGCACGATTGTGCTTAGGTTTCTCTCTTAGAAGATTAGGATTAGGATCCCACTGGTATTGATCCAACGCTTGTAGTGTTTCTTTACAATGCTGATCAACAAGTAAATTATTATTATCCACTATTCCTTCTACGTGAGAGATTCCATCTAAGATAGATTTCTTTGCATTTATAGTTGTAATATCATAGTTCTGTGCAAAGTCAAATCGAGTTTGTTGAGCTGCAGAATCAATATAAATATAATCAATATCCCACTTGTCTATTAAACTTTGTATTTCTTTTGCGTGATGTTCAGTGGTTCTTTCTGCATCTAAGTACTCATCCAGAAGATAATACTTTCCTTCATCCCATGAGTAACCAATTACACAAAAAGCAGTAGGATCTCTATAGCCTACGTCTAGTCCTGCAAAGACATCCATATCAGAAATATCTATTTCATCAAAGTTTCCTACACACTCTTCAAAGTTAAAGTTCCAAACTTGACCTTCATAAGTATTGAAGTCGGCTTCGTACTCTTGTCGAAACTCAGCCTCGGACATACTTTTTCTAGCTTCCTTAATATCCGTTTCAGACATTCTAGGATTAGATTTATAACTCGCCTTAATGGAAATCCACTCTGGGAAATCATCTACAAATCCCCTATCAAAAAACTCTGCAAACCAGTTATTTCTCCCTCGAGGGGTAGAGATAAAGATTGCTTTTGAGTTATCTTTATCTAGCGTAGGACGTAGTGCTACATTAAAAGCATCTCGTCCATCAGCAAGAGCTGCTTCATCAAAAATAATTAGATCGTAAGATCTACCAACGCACGAGTCAACCTGATTTACTGATCCCATGCGTATGGTAGATCCGTTAGATATTTCAATCACTTTATCTTTTGCGTTATCTCTAACTACTTCAAGATCAAAGTGCTTTATCAAAGTTCTCTGCAAATCAAAAGAGATCTGCGAGAGAGCATAGTTGGGGGACATAATCAAAATGTTAGACGAAGGTACCAGTGAAACTAGTTGGCCTATAATATTAGCTATGTATGTCTTTCCTTGCCTTCGTGAGATTGCCGCGCAAACAAATCTGTATTTTGGATTATTTATAGCATTTATGATTGCTACCTGAGAAGGTAAAGGTGTAATTCCCAATAAATCCATATAAGGCTCTACTGGAAGTTTCAAGAACTTATCTTCTTGACAGTAATCTGCTATGTCTTCTGCAAAGATATCTTTGCGACTAATTTCAATCATTTATCTTTTTCCCAAGGAAGAGGAATATTTTTACCTGCATCATACTCTTTCACCATATGAATATTCATAAAGATTAAAAAAGATATAACTAAGAATAAAAATACCCCTATTCCTATTTCAACCACTTAATCTTGTCCCATTGATCGCGTCTTACTGTATCGTCTACAGTAATCTAGTTCTGTCAAGCTCTCTTCTTCATCGACTATCTTAGGGGCTCGAATACTTTTCTTGTACTCCTCTAAGTTTTCAATAATTTTTCTAGCTTTTCGTTGCTGATCCATTATTTCTTCGACTGCCATGCTGATGCTCCAAAAAATGCGGCCACTAAGCCCGCGATTGCTACAAAATAGACACTTGCTATATCTCCCAATATAACGGCTGCCTGCTCTAGTTTGATAAGAGAACATATTACAATTAAAGAAGGGTACAGTAGCATTCCAAATAAAGCAAACCAAGCCATAGACCTTTGTGCATCTGCTTTATCGTGTGCTAACTTTAACTCCTGTAAATGCTGGCTTGTCTCTAGCTCCTCATCAGTAACAATACCGTCGCCATCGGTATCATACTGCGAATATTCTGAATCTTTTTCTAAACGCTTATTCATTTAATTAAATAGTACAAAAAGAACTCCTGCAATTAATACGCCTCCAATAAGAAAAGTTGTAAAACCAACAAGAAGTTGTTGTATAAGAACTTCTCTCTCTTTTCTTTTCTTCGCAAGCATTTTCATATGCCTTTGGCGTTGCTGCTCTTGTTCTGCTTTGGCTTGTTTAAAAGCATCTAACATTTGTGGGTCTACAACTAATAGTAAGTCGTGGACATCTTTCCAGTACCTCTCGTAGCTTTTCTTAATCATAGTCAACTTGAGTATCTCACTTTGACTAAGAGCTTTAAACGTACTTCCTCGCCTTTCTACTTCAAAGTTGGTTAGTGCTTCCCCAAAATCACTAATAGTACCCATAAGCTGCTGCATGCCTTGTCCGGTCTCATTTGCTTGTTTGATGAGACCATTTAAGGAAGTAAGAATTGCACTAGCGGCTGCAACAGACTCGATAATCATTTACCACTTTACCTTATCTGCCCAATAAGCTGCGGACATCCTGCCCTTAGCAATATTCTTTGCATGGCGGGCTTTAAAGGAAGCTCTTTTACGCTTCATTGCTTCACTCTCACCTTTCTTAGGCTTTCCTGCAGTCTTAGCACCCTGCTGTCCGAAGCGAATTGTCTTAACTTTTTCTCCAACTTTTGCCACTACAATATGTGACTTTTTTGGGTGACCTGGTGTGCGTCTTGGCTTATTAAATCCCGTTACTCCAGCTCTTTTTATTCTTGAATCTTTTTTCTTACCTCTTCTTTTTACGGCCACGTTTCTTCCTCCTCTTCTTTCCTGCCAACTGTTGGCGAAAGGAAGCGGGTGTACTAACACCCGCCATTACTAGCCGCGACTCGAACGCTTCTTACCGCGCTTCTTACCGTTTTTCTTTGCCGGCTTTTTCTTTTT
>Ga0181420_1001151_pt1 | contig 10090 bp, 6 predicted proteins | sample 43SPOviralmetaG_FD_130145 | JGI IMG/M metagenome (GOLD analysis project Ga0181420, IMG submission 130145) | Marine viral communities from the oligotrophic San Pedro Time Series (SPOT) site, San Pedro Channel, CA, USA - 43 SPOT_SRF_2013-05-22 | ecosystem: Environmental > Aquatic > Marine > Strait... | reverse complement strand
CTTACAGGATCGCACTATATGTATCTTAATTGGACAAAAATTGATGTGGGTGCACCCGACTTTAGACAAGCAAACAAAATATTTTTTTATTTTTGGGAAGCATGCAAAGCAGACCCTAGATGTTATGGAATGTGCTATCTCAAAAACAGACGGTCTGGTTTTTCCTTCATGGCAAGTTCAGAAGCAGTTAACATTGCAACGACTACTAAAGATTCAAGATTTGGTGTGTTGTCAAAAACAGGAGCAGACGCTAAAAAAATGTTTACTGATAAGATTGTACCAATATCCACAAATTACCCGTTCTTTTTCAAGCCAATACAAGATGGGATGGAAAGACCAAAAACAGAAATCTCTTATAAAGTACCATCAAGAAAGCTTACAAGGAATTCACTTAAAAGCACAGACACAGAAGAGGTTGAAATTGGGAAAGGGCTTGACACTACTATTGACTGGAAAAACACCGGGGACAACTCCTATGATGGAGAAAAACTTAAACTCTTGGTACATGATGAATCAGGGAAGTGGGAGCGTCCGGATAATATTTTAAATAACTGGAGAGTAACTAAAACATGCTTGCGATTAGGCTCAAAAATTGTAGGTAAGTGTATGATGGGATCAACGTCTAACGCTTTGAATAAAGGTGGAGATAATTTTAAAAAACTTTATTATGACTCAGACGTTACAAAAAGAAATCGCAATGGTCAGACTTCAAGCGGATTATATGCTTTGTTCTTACCTATGGAATGGGGCTACGAAGGATTTATTGACAAGTATGGTTATCCTGTCTTCGACAGCCCACAAAAAGCGGTTGAAGGAATTGATGGTGAAAAAATATACACAGGTGTTATTGAACATTGGGAAAACGAGGTTGAAGGTCTAAAAAATGATTCTGATAGTTTAAATGAATATTATAGACAATTTCCTCGTTCAGAAAAGCACGCTTTTAGAGATGAAACATTAAATTCATTATTTAATCTTACTAAGATATATGAGCAAATAGATTTTAATGAAGAAATGGTATCTGAAGGATATGTTGCTAGAGGAAATTTTAGTTGGGAAAAAGGAATTAAAGATTCTAAAGTAAGTTGGATACCACAAAAAAAGGGTAGATTTTATATAAGTTGGGTGCCACCTAAAAGTTTACAAAATAATGTATTAGAAAAAAACGGTATAAAATATGCTGGTAATGATGGATTAGGTGCTTTTGGGTGTGACTCATATGATATATCAGGAACAGTAGGTGGTAATGGATCAAATGGTGCATTACACGGGTTAACTACTTTTTCAATGGTTAGTGATGTACCTAATACAAAATTTTTTTTAGAATACGTAGCAAGGCCTCAAACAGCTGAAATATTTTTTGAAGATGTTTTAATGGCTTGCATTTTTTATGGTATGCCCTTGCTTGCAGAAAATAATAAACCAAGATTATTGTATCATTTTAAAAGAAGAGGTTATAGAGGATTTTCTATGAACCGCCCAGATAAACTAAAAAATAATTTATCTAAAACAGAAAAAGAATTAGGAGGTATTCCCAATAGTTCAGAAGATATAAGACAAGCACATGCGGCCGCGATTGAATCATATATAGAAGAGTATGTTGGTAAAAAATCAAACGGATATGGAAATATGTATTTTCAAAGAACCTTAGAGGATTGGGCAAAGTTTGACATATCAAAAAGAACCGCATTTGATGCCTCTATAAGTAGTGGACTTGCAATAATGGCTTGTAGAAAACATTTTTACAGCCCAACACAAAAACGAAAATTAAAAGCATTAGACTTTAGTTTTTCAAAATATAAAAACGAAGGTATTAGAAGTCAGTTAATAAAATAAATATGGCGTACACAACAAAATCAAAAGTACAATTTCCGAGCCAAGCTGTATCAGATGAAAAAAAACAATCTTTTGAATATGGTAGTGATGTAGCTAAAGCTATTGAAAGAGATTGGTTTAATAAAGATAGTAGATCGGGAAGATATTATCAAACCAATGATGAATATCATAGGCTTAGACTATATGCTAGAGGTGAACAATCTATAAACAAATATAAAGATGAATTTGCTATAAATGGAGATTTATCGTATTTAAATCTTGATTGGAAACCAGTTCCTATTATACCTAAGTTTGTAGATATAGTAGTAAATGGTATGCAAGATAGACTATTTTCAATTAAAGCTTTTGCTCAAGACCCTATATCAACTGGCAGAAGAACAAACTTTGTTAATGATATTCAAAGAGACATAAATGCTAAAGGTCTTTTACAAGACATAGAAAATCAATTAGGAATTGATGCCAGAAATATTCCTATTGAAGATGGCCCAGAAAATACCGAAGAGCTTGAATTATATATGCAGTTAGAATATAAGCAAGGTATAGAAATAGCTGAAGAACAAGCGATTGAAAATATATTTTTAAGAAATAAATATAAAGAACTTAAAAAAAGAATAGATTATGATTTAGCTGTATTAGGTATTGGTGCAGCAAAACATTCATTTAATAATACTGACGGAATAAAATTAAATTATGTAGATCCTGCTAATTTAGTGTGGTCATATACAGAAGACCCAAATTTTGAAGATTGTTATTATTTTGGAGAAGTTAAAAAAGTAAAAATAAATGAATTAAAAAAAGAATTTCCTGAATTCACAGTTGAAGATATTGAAGACTTACAAAAAAAAGGAAGTTATTATAATAATTATGACAATAGCTCTAGCTATAATAATGATGAACAAGATAACAATACTGTTACTCTTTTATATTTTAACTGGAAAAGTTTTGAAAATTCTGTATATAAAATAAAAGAAACTACAACCGGTGGTAATAAAGCCATTATAAAAAAAGATGATTTTAATCCGCCTAAAGATAAAAGAACTAGATTTGAAAGAGTTGCTCAAGCTATAGAAGTAATTTATGAAGGTGTATATATATTAGGTGCAAGTAAATTATTAAAATGGGAAAAAGCTAAAAACATGATTAGGCCTTATTCAAATACTAATAAGGTGATGATGAATTATATAGTATCTGCTCCAAGAATTTATAAAGGGAATATAAATTCTTTAGTATCTAAAATGACACCATATGCTGATTTAATACAGCTAACACATTTAAAAATGCAGCAAGCTATTCAAAGAATGACTCCATCTGGAGTATATTTAGATGCTGACGGATTAGCTGAAATAGATTTAGGTAATGGTACAAGTTATAATCCACAGGAAGCATTAAATATGTATTTCCAAACAGGTTCTATAATTGGTAGATCATTAACAGTAGACGGTGAAATGAATCCCGGTAAAGTACCAATACAAGAATTACCCGGTGGCGGTGGCAATCAAATACAAATTTTAATTGGTGCATACAATCAATATTTACAAATGATACGGGATGTCAGTGGTTTAAATGAAGCTCGCGATGGCAGTGACCCTGACCCAAAAGCATTAGTTGGTGTACAAAAATTAGCAGCTGCAAATAGTAATGTAGCTACAAGGCATATACTTGACTCTAGTATGTTTATTACCAGTTCGTTAGCTGAAGCAATTGCACTAAGAGTAAAAGATGTTTTAGAATTTCATCCTACAAGAGAAGCTTTTATAAGTGGTATAGGTCAATTTTCAGTAGGAGCTTTAGAAGATATGAAAGAATTACATTTACATGATTTTGGAATATTTTTAGAAATTGAACCTGACGCAGAAGAAAAAGGACTTTTAGAAAACAATATACAAACAGCGCTTTCTCAAGGTGGTATATTTTTAGAAGATGCTATTGATATAAGAGAAATTAAAAATACAAAATTAGCTAATCAATTACTTAAAATAAGAAGATTAAGAAAACAAGCAGCTGATCAAGCACAAGCACAAGCTGCATCAGTAGCACAAGCAGAAGCTCAAGGCCAAGCTCAAATACAAATAGAGCAGGCCAAAGCGCAAGCAGAGCAAGTTAAGTCTTCTTCAAAAATACAAGTTTCTACTGCTAAAAACGAATTAAGTATTAAAAAGCTAGAAGTTGAGGCAAGAACTAAAAGAGAGTTAATGCAATTTGAATATGACCTTAATGTTAAACTTAAAGCTTTAGAATTAGAAGCACAAAAAGAATTAGCTGAAAAACAAAATAAAACGCAAAAAGATATTGCTGATAAAAAAACATCAGTAAGTGGTATAGCCGGACCACCAAAAACAAATAAACCTAAAAAATCGTTTGAGTCTAAAGGCAATGACGTATTGGGTGGCATAGATTTATCTAGGTTTGAACCAAGATAATTTTTACAAACATTTTTATTATATATTATTATGGAACAAGAAGTACAAGTAAAAGCAGTTGAAGAAAAACAAGAAGTTTCAACTCAAGAAAAAGAAGCCGCTGTTTTAGAAACTGCGGTTAAAGAAGGAGAAGTAAACCCTGAATATGGTCTTCAAGACGATGGGGTTTATAAAGTGAATTTAGACAAACCCCCAACTAAAAAAGAAAATGCCGTTCAAGAGCAAAGCACAAATGAGGTATCTGTACGCGACGGATCCGAATCTGGCAAAGAAGTTCAAAAAGAAAACAAAGAAAAAGTTGAAGAACCTGCCGGAGAAAATAAACAAGAAAAAGAAAATAAAAGTAACGAAGAAAAACCGGGGGAAGAAATAGATTCACCTTTAGAACTTGTTACAAATGAAAATGATACAGTTAACGAGGCAAGAGTGGATTCAAGCACTAAAAGTCCCGAGCCCGTACAAGAACAAAAAGAAATATTACCGGAAGCAGAAACACCAAAGCTACCCGAGAATGTAAATAAATTAATAGAGTTCATGGAAGAAACCGGAGGAACACTTGAAGATTATGTTAATCTTAATAAAGATTTTTCCAAAATGGATAACTTATCTCTTCTTAATGAATACTATAAGTCAACAAAACCACATTTAGACAGCGAAGATATAAACTTTTTAATGAATAAAAACTTTGCTTATAATGAGGAAAACGACGAACCTTCTGATATAAAGGCTAAAAAACTAGCATTTAAAGAAGAATTATATAATGCTCAACAGCATTTTAATAAGTCTAAAGAAAAATACTATGCTGATCTTAAGTTAAGAAAGCAAAATGGTGTTCCTGAAGAATATAAAGAAGCAGTTGAATATTATGAAGAACAGTCGCAATTATTAGAAAAGCAACAAAAACTATCAAAAGATTTTAAACAAAAAACCGAAAATGTTTTTAATACAGAATTCAAAGGTTTTGATTTTCAGGTTGGTGAAAACAAATATAGGTTTAAAGTAGAAAATCCATTGAAGGTAAAAGAATTTCAAAATGATATATCAAATTTTGTTCAAAATTATTTGGATAAAGATGGAAATATAACTGATGCAAAAGGTTATCATAAAGCAATATTTGCAGGGCGTAATGCCGATAAAATAGCTAATCATTTTTACGAGCAAGGCCGTGCCGATGCTATTAAAGAATCTGCTAAAGCTGCAAAAAATATAGATATGACACCTAGAGCTGATAATTCTCAAATAGTAACACCTTCAGGGCAAAAAATAAAAGTAGTTTCTGGTAACTCTTCAGATAAATTGCGCATAAAATGGAATAAATAACTAATTTTAAAAATTTTAAACTATGGCTTTTACAAGTGGAATTCCTGCTGCCTTACAACCAACACAAACTAAGGCGTTATATTCAGGAAACTATATTGACTTCACAGATTCAAGTTTTAATCAGTGGGCTCAACAATTTTTACCAGATGTATACGAGCAAGAAGTTGAAAGATATGGAAACAGATCTATCGGTTCTTTCTTACGTATGGTATCTGCGGAGATGCCATCTACTTCAGACCAAATTATTTGGACTGAGCAAGGTAGATTGCACACAAGATATGCAAATATCGTTTATTTAAGTGATTCTGGCACAATGCCAACATCTGGAACAACTCCAGGTACAGCAAGTGCGGCAGCAACAGGAGGAGAAGTTGGAAACTTTTTTGTACCAACAGCACAGCCTTCTAGCCTTGGTGTAACTACTCAAGGAACTACAGCTGTTAACTTTAGAAAAGGACAAACAGTAATGATTCAAGCTCAAACTAGTGCAACATCAGCAATTGGTGGTACTGGAGCAATGATCAAAGCTATTGTTACTAATGTTAGTGGACAGTATTTCCAAGTAAAATCACTTACTGGTGTACCAGCAATTACAAACGCTCAAAGATTTACTGCTTTAGCATATGGATCTGAGTTTGCAAAAGGGTCTTCTAACTTTACTGAAAAATTAGATCCTAGCTATGCTACATTTAAGAATAGTCCTGTAATTTTAAAAGAGCACTATTCTATAAGTGGTTCTGACACTGCACAAATAGGATGGATTGAAGTTACTTCTGAAAATGGAGCTAGCGGATATTTATGGTATTTAAAATCTGAACACGAAAACAGATTACGTTTTGAAGATTATCTTGAAATGTCAATGGTTGAAGGTGTGAAGCAATTAAATACTGGTGCTACTTTAAATTTCTATGATTCAGCATTAACAGCTACTGCTAAAGGTACTGAAGGTTTCTTCGAAGCTATTGAAGCAAGAGGTAACGTATATTCAGGATTTGGTGCACAAGCAGCTGGTGGTGGAGCTTTAACAGACTTTGACGCTGTTTTAACTCAACTGGATAAGCAAGGTGCTATTGAAGAAAACATGCTTTTCTTAGATAGAAATCTTTCTTTAGAAATTGATGACATTCTTGCACAACAAAACGGAGGATATTCTGGAGGTACATCTTTTGGAGTATTTAACAACAGCGAGGATATGGCATTAAATTTAGGATTTACAGGTTACAGAAGAGGGTCTTATGACTTTTACAAAACTGACTGGAAATACTTAAACGACTTCTCTACAAGAGGAGGTTTTGGTGACATTGAAGGTGTATTAGTACCTGCTGGTACTTCTACTGTTTATGACCAAGTACTTGGTTCAAACATTAAAAGACCTTTCTTACACATACGATACAGAGCATCTGAGACTGAAAACAGAAAAATGAAGTCTTGGGTTACTGGATCTGTAGGTGGACCATCAAGTTCTCCAATCGATGAAATGAGAATGCATTATTTAAGTGAAAGATGTTTAATTGTACAAGGTGCAAATAACTTTGTATTATTTAAAGACGCTTAATATTTATATAAGTTTTACCCTCGTGTTTTATCGGGGGTAATTCTTATTAACAATTATATTATATTATATTATGACAACACAAGTAAAAAAACAATCTCCTTCTAAAGAAAAAAATTGGGAGATAAAAGATAGAACATATATTTTAACAGGAGGTAAATCACCTCTTAGCTGGACAATACAATCAAAACATACAAGAAGAAAACCTTTATTATGGTTTGATGAAATAACCGGTGAAAGTAAAGAATTAAGATATGCTACAAATCAAAAGTCTTTATTTGTTGATGAACAAAATGGGTACGCTACTTTAGGCCATATTATATTTTTAGACGGTGTATTAGAAGTCCCTAAACAACAACAATCTTTACAAAAACTTTTATCATTATATCATCCTAAAGCTAATGAATTATGGCAAGAAGTTGATTCTGCTAAGGAAGCAATTGATGATGTTAAAATGATAGAATTAGAGTTAGAAGCTTTAAATCTTGTTAATACTTTAGATATAGAGCATTTAGAAGCAATAATGAGAACTGAATTAGGTTCTACTGTTTCAACTATGAGCTCTAAAGAAATTAAAAGAGATGCTTATAATTTTGCTAAAAATGATCCTGTATTATTTATAGAATTATCAGAAGATGAAGATATAAAACTTAGGAATTTAGCTAACAGAGCTGTTGAGGTTGGTATATTAAATTTAACTGAAGACGGAACTGTGTTTAAACTATCAAATGGTAAAAAGGTAATGACTGTTCCTTTTGATCAACATCCTTATGGTGCTTTAGCAGCATATTTTAAAACAGATGAAGGCGTTGATTTAATGAAGTCTATTATGAAAAAATTATCATAATACAAATGATATAGGGTAAGAAATTAACCCTATATCAACTAATTAAAAATAAAATAATGGCAATAAATATAAACGATGTTTATCAAACTGTATTAGTAATAACTAATAAAGACAACCGTGGTTATATAACTCCAGAAGAATTTAATAGATTATCTGATCAGGCCCAGAATGAAATATTTGAAAGTTATTTTGCAAGAGAGTCTGGATATGAGCTTAATGCAAATTTACAATCTGATTTTGCTGATCCTGTATTAAATACTTCAGAAAGAATAAATGTTTTTTATGCAAATTCTACATTGACTAAAGCTGGTAATATATTTCAATTTCCTGCAGATTTTTATAGATTAGGTGTTGTAAATGTAAGTAATACAGTGGATAATGTAACTAAAATTAGTACAGCAGATTTTGTTGCTCATGAACAAATTAAATACGTTAATTTATCACCATTGACAGCCCCAGTAGCAAGTCAACCTGTTTTTACTTTTGTAGGTGAAACAGGCGTTAGAATATACCCAGATACTATAACTTCAGGCGTAGATATAGATTATATAAAAATACCACAAAAACCTAAATGGGGGTATTTGATGCCAACTGCATCACAAATAGCAGCAGGCGTACCAAATGAGCCTATTTACGATTCTACTGTATTTGATCCGGCTACTGATGATTATAATGCTATAGCTAAATCATATGATTTTAGATTGCATCCTTCAGAAAAACATTCTTTAGTTGCAAAAATATTATCTTATGCTGGAGTAACTATAAAACAACCGGATGTATCTGGCTTTGGGCAAGGTAAAGATCAACAACTTCAAGCAACTGAACAATAATGGCAATATCAAGAAAACCTTTAGATGTAGATAATTATTCTGCTTTAGACGGCGGAACAGGATTAGCTATACCTGGATATTATAGCAGAGTGCATCTTAATGATATAATAAATAATTTTATTATTGCATATATAGGAGATGGAAAAGTATTAACAAAAGTTCCGCGATATGAAGTTGCGTTTTGGGCACAAAGATCTGTTCAAGAATTTAGTTATGATATATTACACGCTGAAAAAAGCATAGAAGTTGAATTAAGCAATACTTTACAAATGTCATTGCCATCAGATTATGTAAATTACATAAGTGTATCTTTTACAGATTCTTTTGGTAATTTAAAAACCATACAACCAAGCAGAACTACAAAAGCAACAAAAGCCGCGGCGCAGGATCAAGACTATAAGTACTTATATGATAACGACGGAAATATTGTTTTTGAAGAAACGTCACAAACATTAACTCGCTTTCAAAACACTGATAGAATAATTAGAGCTGAAGATGCACAAAATTATTATGATGGTTATTATGATGATGACGACTATAGCTATTTTGGTAGAAGATATGGTTTAGAACCTGAAAGACAAAATTTTAATGGTAGCTATATTTTAGATTTAGAAGCTGGAAAAATATTTTTTGATTCTGCTTTTAAAGAAGGTGCTATGATTACTTTAAGATATATTTCTGATGGATTAGGTAATAATGGAGATTTTGATAACGTGCTTGTTCCAAAAATGGCTGAAGATGCTGTTTACGCAAATATATTATACAATTTAGCTAAATTAAGACCCGCCAGTGCGGGAGCAGCTCCATTGTATAAAAAAGAAGCAAGTGCTAAAATGCGTAATGCAAAAATACGTCTTTCTAATATGAAAATTGAAGAAATGGCACAAGTATTAAGAGGTAAATCTAAGTGGATTAAACATTAAAATATGCCAGAAATTAAAAGGCTATTCAATGCAAGCCGAATGAATCGAGATAAAGACGATAGACTCGTCCAGCCCGGTGAATATCGTGAAGCTTTAAATATAAACGTAAGTAAATCAGAAGGTTCTGATATGGGCGCGGTTGAAAATATTTTAGGTAATAAAGAAATAGTAACTACTAGTATAAGTAATGCTAAAACAATTGGTAGTTTACGTGATAATGGTAATGAAAAAATTTATTATTTTATTACTAATAATAATAGTTATGATCATTCAAACAGCTCTAACAAAAATCACCAAATTATAGAATATGATCAAAAAGCTAATAAATCTAGAATTTTAGTAAATGAAAATACATTAAATTT
>Ga0181420_1001141_pt1 | contig 10153 bp, 6 predicted proteins | sample 43SPOviralmetaG_FD_130145 | JGI IMG/M metagenome (GOLD analysis project Ga0181420, IMG submission 130145) | Marine viral communities from the oligotrophic San Pedro Time Series (SPOT) site, San Pedro Channel, CA, USA - 43 SPOT_SRF_2013-05-22 | ecosystem: Environmental > Aquatic > Marine > Strait... | reverse complement strand
ATCACATCTACTTAGATTCTGACTCGGCAACGAAGGCCGGCAACATATACCAGTTCGACATTTCTCCAACTGTAGAAGTTCAATTTCCAGAGAGAGGTGAAATGTACCTCAAAGAATTTTCTGGCATCAACAACCTGTACAATATCAATCAAAGTAATACGTCTAACAGCGTGAAGCTGAATGGTGCTCCAGCGCTTGGAACTGGAACAATCCCCATTGGCAACTACGCAACATTAGACAAACTTAAAGATGCACTCACCACTGCATTTAGCAACATTACCTTTACCGTAGAAGAGGGACTGAAAATAAAGGCAACAGCACCAAACCCCGGTGATGCCTTGGAGTTTAGCGGCAACCTGTTCAAAAAGATTTTACGATTTACAGTCAACGAAGTTGTCGTTGGCTCGGAAACATCAGCTGGTGAGGTTGATCTCCATCGAAGTACGCACAACGTCTACATGTCTATTGGTGAAGTCTCCAACAACACGCGGGACGTGGGTACAGCCGCAAACAAAGGGAGCCGCATTGCGAAGATTCCAATCGCAACACAATTTGGGGCATACGTTGTCTACCAAGCTCAAGAACCTGTTCAAAAGTCGCCTGTTGAAAATTCCATGATAAATCAACTGAACATCCAACTCTTCGACGACGACGGCGTCGCTTACATCCCAGATCGGTTTACAATTACCCTGGCTCTCGAAATAGTTGTGCCTGTCCAAACCGATTACAAAAATCAATTGACAGACATGCCCGGACCCTACAGCACTTCAAAGATGCAACCTGTGCTCGGGACGCGTCACCACCAAGTATGTTAAACGTAACTTTTTATATATTTATATAGTATAACTATGTCAGTGTTACCTGATCGTTTCTTAAACAAAAAACACCCACATTCTAGTGCAAATGCTACTAGCTACGTCAGTCGCCAGGTCCCCCTAAATGTCCAAGAGGCACCTGCGTCGACAACCTTCAACTTTAGAATAGGCACGCTTCCAAATACTTTTATTGATCCATCAGCTAGTTTTCTTAAATATTCCGTCGTTAATTCAACGGAACACTGTACCTTTGAATTGGGTGCGGCCGGTGCGCCAGCTTTGATCGAAACTATTACCCTGTTGAATTCGGGCTCGCAACTCTCGCAATATCAAAATTACGGGGTATTTAGAACGATGAAGAATGCCTTGAACTGTAGTTCAGATTGGCTCTCGGGTCCTGGAGGCGTGATGCAAGGAACAAAAGCCGAAAACTTGGATAATTTGGGTTTAGTTGGTGAAAAATTAGTACCTGGCGAAGAGCGTACTTTCGTAGACCCTATCTGTAACCACACTTCCCTCTTTAATTCGGGCAGATATATCAGTTTAGATTTAGTTGATAATTTAGACTTACGCTACACCTTTGGAGACGCTTTCTACGGTGGCGCTTGGGAAGAATCTGGCTCCAACAACGAAATTGCGAATTTGAACGATTCCTCTCTAAAATTCAAATCCTTAGAGCTAGTTTTGACGTTGGTACAGCTAGACGGAGCAACTGCGAGTCAACTTAGGGCGGCGCATCCCGACAACAACGTCTGCTACGAATGTCGGGGCATTGGTCGCATCTCCGCAACAATTCCCCAAGGGGTAAGTGGCCACAATGTCAATCTCGGTCTTGGTTATTCGAGTCTGATGGCTCTCAACGCTGTTATGCTTCCCAAAAAAAAGGGCGACATTGACGGGAACAACCGGCAAAATCTATCGGTTATTCCCAAGACGGATCATCAAAATTCCACCTTCGTCAGCAATTACTTAAAGAATTGGCTCTTCCTCATAGACGGCTCACCTATCGAGAATCAACGTCCCATCAGAGGCGACCCTGCCGAAATTGCAGCTTTCCAGCAAATTGCTACCGGAAACCTCCACAAATTCGACGGTCAATTTAATGACTATCTTAATCACGACGTTGCCTACGAGAATCACGCCGAAGAGGGTCAAATCCTTTCGGGTGCCAAAGGCTACGTCTTGTCGCAAGAGCTCTGTATTTACAAGCAGAAGAGCGGACACTGGGCTGATAGCGAGATGGCCGTCATGTGTGAAGGCAGAGGCACCCTCAGCTCTTCAACGTCCTTTTCCTTTGAATTCGATGGGTCGTCTGGCGAGCAAGTGCAACTAGAAGTCTTCCCCGAATACCGTCAACTCATTGTCCTCGATTCGAACACCAAGACCTATCGTGTATCACAGTAGGTGTAATTTAAAATATCTTTAACTAATATAACATGTCAACTTTTAATGATACGCGCCATGTGATAGATGGCGACACCGGCGGAGGTACAGACGATACAACGGCGTACAACGACGTCCTTGCGAGTGGGTCCACGTTGACCTTCACTTCTATTAATGGAGACCAAAAACAAGTTTCGGTAACAGGCGGTGCAGGTGGATCTGTCCAAGCCTTCAACGGCGCGACGCTAGACACGAATACAAACGAAGTAACGTTTTCGTCAACAACCGGTGCTTCAGCTGACGAAGTGCTTCTAGATTTAGATCCCATGCTGACGCCGTTAGAAGGCACAGTTGGTGGGCATACGACTGATATTAATGACTTTAAATCACGAGAGCAGTTTAAAAGTGTGACGCAACACCCTGATCTCACCAATTCTCAGATGGATGTCAATAATCCTACTGTAAACGGTCTAACTTACGTGATTAGTGACAGTTCTACTATGCATGCCTTGTATGTTGGTCGCTATGCTTTTCATCAAAGTCGGAGTGTCGGTTGGGTATCTGCAGCTTCTCCTAATCACGACTACGATACTGCTGCTGGTAGCAATTACGATTATTCGGGAACTCAAAGTCTTGGTGGCACTTCAGGTGAGTGGTTACAAATTCAACTCCCACAAGCAGTTATATTAAGTTCATTCTCGATGGCTGCCGACGTTAGTCATGGCGTACCAGTGTCTTTTAAAGTTGTAGGCTCGACAGATGGCACAAATTATGACATCCTGGGCGAATATACCGATGTCACCGTAGCAACAACGGATGAAGGGTCTAATTTCAAATTAAACACGAGTCTTGCAGCTTATGGTAATGCCTATACTTATTATGCCATTGTGGTCACACGAGCTACTCGTGCGGGGTCGGGGACTAATAAAAATGTGGGTCTTCGTCATTTAAAGTTTTTTAGTGTGTCCAAAGACGTGAGCGACACCATCGCTACAGCTGCAACATCGTTTTACGACGCCACAATCACTGGCACTAATACCTTAAACCTCGTATCTAACTCGGGAACGACATCTTTGACGCTCCCTGGTGGCACAACAGCAGCTACGTCTGTTGAGGCTCTTACATTTAATTTCACCGTGCAAACGGTATCTGGAAGCTACAAGTACTTTCTTCATGACGGCGAAGCTGGTGCATTGCCGATTGAATTAAATTCACAGCACAAATACATTTTTACGTTTCCTTCTGCTCATCCTCTTAAACTGTCGCTTACAGCAGATGGTACACATGGAGGTGGGTCTGAATATACGGCAGGTGTTACTTACGATTCATCCACTCAGTTAACATTTGTCAATGCTGGTGCACGACCTGAAGCTAACCTCTATTATTATTGTGCGAACCATGCAAACATGGGTGGTGCAATTATTGAAGATAATGGTTTTAATAATATTACCTCAATTACTTATGATAGTTCCGTGCCAAAGCTTGAAATAGAAAGAGCTTGGATGGATGTTTATGGGGCGAGTGCTCAAAGTGTTAATCTCAGCGATTCGTTTGTTCAAGCCCAGAAAGACGGCGATAATATTAAATTAACTAAAATTAGCGGAGCACAAACGACAGTCGGTCCATTTTCTGGTGGAGGAACTGTTACTACTGATTATCCAACATCTGCATTGACAACCAATGGTGGTTTTTCTGGTACGCCCCCAGCAACTATTACTTTAACTGGTGTTTGGGGAAGTGCTGGATATAATCATCAACTATTGTCTCATACAACAGAATCTGCCGTTTATCATATGGTGAATACAGCTAATAATGTCCCATTTGGTGGATATGGCATCGTTTTTACAATTCTCAGCAACCAACTAAGGCTCTATGTAAACGACGGCACAGTTGGGCTTTCTGAACCTACGTCATTTAAAATCAACGGAAATGCTGCGTCAGAGGGAGATGCAGTTACTGGTAATGATACCATTGCTTTGGTTCTTGGCAATGGCAACGTTACCGATACGTTTACAGTTCCAACTGAATTAATACCAAGTACAATTACAACATCGGCATCAAGTGAATACAACCTCTTTACTGATAAGCTCTTCGGAACGGACAATTTGGGGAATATTGGAGATTACGTGTTGAATGGTACTACATATGATATTTACGCATGGGGGTATGATGCTTCCGATGGAAACGTAATCGTAAGTGCTTACGACACTACGCATACCCGATTTGTTAAAATTACGCAAACTGGAACTTTAGTCACTGGACTCGGGGGAAATACTGCTAATACAGGAAAATATATTCTTAACACACAGCCAACATATACCACTTTAGCAGACTTGATTGCGGGTTATAACGGAGCAACGCATTATAGCGGTACCGCTACTCAAACCTTCAACAAACACGCACTCTTTGATTTAGCCGTTAACAACTCCCCAGCTTATCACGCTTTTGATGAGGATGATACCAGTGCATGGGTGAGCCACAGCAATAGATACGACTCGGCGACTGGTGATTATATTGGAAGCAGCAAATTAGCAACAATCACAGACAATGGTGAATACGTCAAAGTAGATTTGGGGAGTGCCGTTACAGCAGACACTCTTAATTTGAAATCAATTGCCGAATACAATGAGCCAATGATCAACATGACTGGTTATAATCAATGCGGGTATGAGGTGACAGCGTCGTCGGAGAACAGTGCAACATCGCCTGTATATTTGGCATTCAACAATTTAACTACTCCAGACACAGATAAATGGATTTCAGCGTCTAATGTATACGATGCTACAAACGGTAATTATTTACCAGGGGGCAGCCAATTATCAGCATCTTCTCCTATTGATAGTGACGGTGTTGCTATACCTCTTGGCGAATATTTAATGATCACTTTCCCAGATAAACGGAAATTGATTGGGTATACATTATCAATTCAAGCCTCTGGCACAGCCGGAACGCCGAAACAATTTATATTATATGCACGGGAAACCAGTACAAGCACTTGGGTGAATTTAGATTCACAATCATTAACTACAGCTCTCGGAAGCTATGTAAGCGGTGATGTCAATACAGGTGGCACACGCTTTAACTTGTCCAATCCTACAACAACAGCATATCAATCATTTGCCTTGGTTATAACTCATAATTTTCCAGCACACTTAGTCCATTTAAATGAATTCAAGCTACATTGCCAACCAAGTGAAATACAGGAATTTAAACTTTATGGTAGTGTAAATGACGTTGCCTGGACTCAGATACACGCTCAAACGTCAGCGAACATTACGTCAACTGAAACGGCCTTCACCATTACTAACCCTGGAAGTTATCAGCATTATGGATTAGTCATTATAAAGAACGGTGGGTATCATAATGTAAGCTTAGGCGAAATGAAACTTAGGGTAACCGACACGGTTGATCTAACTAATTACTACACAAAACCTCAAGTCAACAGTCTTCTTCCAAAGGGTGTTTTAGCCGAAGGTTCATTTACATACGTAAAAAACAATTCAAACTTATTTGCTATTGCACAAGCAAACTTTTTTGCGGCTTCATCAAATGTTGGTTGGAATTCATCGAGTGTGTTACTGCAGTCAAGGCATTTTGGAGATCCAACAATTTGGGCTTATGCTCCATCCTGCAGACAACTCCATTATCAATTTACGTTTACGTCACCTATACTGGACGACGCTGGACAAGAAACTTCTGATTACAAAGTCATGTTAACAAGACGAGATGTTTCACTTTCTTACCTGGATACAATCTACGAGTTAGCAGTCCACGAGAAGACTCCTGATTATTTTAAGGTTCGTATTGAGCTCCAGGTCGATACTTCAACATATTATATTGAAACCCATGGGTTTGACTTCATGGTATTTTAAAAATATATCTAGTCATAATATAAATGGGAAAAGGGCACTTTAACTTAAACGACGCCACAAAGGCTATAGCACATACAGCATCTAATGTGGGGCACAAAGCACTCGAATTAGCGAACCCTGTCACGTACATGCCGCCACCGGCCGAAGGTCGCAGCCGCGGCGATCAGATGCGAACTATTACCCGTAAGTTTGGGTCAACTATCAAAGAAACTGGTAACGTGGTTGAGAAAGCCGGAGATGTAGTACAGCAAGGTTCAAAGTACGTTGGTTACGCCGCAACAGCTGGCGAAGTAGTTGGCATGGGATTAACGGCCGTCGGCCTTCCCGAATTCGGTGTGCCGCTGGCTGCTGCTTCAGCAGAAGCAGGAGAGTTTGCCATGGCTGGTCAACTTGGAGGTAATGCCCTACACAATGCAGGGGCTTGGATGGTCGATTCAGGCAGCACCGTGCGAAACATGGGCAAAGGTGCTGAAAAAGGTGTACGACAAGAACACGCAAATCAACTAGCTATTACCGCAGCTGGCTACGAATATCGAGATAACCTGGACAAGGGTCCACCTCAAGTTGCCAACATGACGATGGACGCTCAGTTCTCTGGCGACAGACGAGCCGTGGTGTACGCGCACGATAGCGACAACTCGGTCTTCATAACTTACAACGGAACGGATTTCTCCAACGTTGACGACGTTAAGGCCGACGCCTACATTGTTGCCGGTCAGGAATCCAAGTCGGCTCATTTCAAATTTGCCGACAAGCTCTTTAAAGAAGTCAAAGCAAAATATCCTGAGAAAGACATCCATCTTACAGGCCATTCACTCGGTGGTGCAACTGCGGCATACGTCGGATGCCGGAACGAAGCCGCGTCGGTTACGACCTTCAACCGCGGCGGCCACTTCTTAAAGAGCGACATTAACAATAAGGGGTGTACCTCGCAGGTCACAAACTACAAAACGCGATCGGACCCTCTGTCTACTGCATCCTATGCGTTGCCAAATCAAAAGCTGATCGTGCTCAAGGGCGAAGGCAATTTTCACAACGCCCACGCGATGCACAATTTTAATGTTGTCTAATACTAATGAATAACGATGATGATACTCCTCAGCTCGCCTTGTCAAACGAAGCAGCCCAACCTGTAAGAGATCCCCAGCCCGAGTTGAGCGTAGACGCGGCGCTTGGCGACGCTTTCACGTCGCAAGGTAGAAGCAACACCATTCGATTCCTAGGAGAGTTTGAATCAGCCTTTGCATCTTATCTTGCTTCTAGAGGATTAGTTACGATAGGTGACTTCCAAGAAGCTGAAGCCATAGCTTATCTTCGCAGTGATAATGGGGTTCGACCACGTCAAAGCTTTCGACAAGCAACTGGATATAGAGGGTGGAACCCCAAGCTCGCCGAAGAATCGAAGTTCACTATGGTTTAATTTATATCCTGCCTTATATTAATGGGCAAGTGCGGAAAACCCCCGCACTTATGCAAGTGCAAAAAGAAACTAAGGAAAACAGGCAAAAGTCAACTTAGGTACGTGGGGAATCCTAAGCCTACGCAGGTGGGGCAGGAATACGGGAGGAAGCGGGATGGGCTCGAGAAGAAGCCTAGGAGCACGCTCCCAGTAGGTCTTAGGTTTAAGTAGCTAATAGCCTCTATTGTACTTGGTGCGTCGATCGTCACCATGTTCTCCAGGACCATTGAGAGCAAGACGCTTTACACGAACGTGTTCCTCCACTTCTTGTTTACCTTCATCGTTAAGTTCAAGGTACTTAACCGTGTACATCGATTTACCTTCATTTTTCATGATTTTAGCCTGGTGCCACTGATGATCGCCTCCGGTTGAATATTCAACTAAAATAGGTATCTGCTTCTGCATAGCTTCAACAAAAGGACTTTTAGCACCCGTTTTAACTTTCTTGGCTGGTGGTGGACCGTCGTCGTCACTCTCGTCGTCTCCAACATACTCTTCGTGGAAATACTTGGTCCAGCTCTCAATGTATGGAACAATATTAAAGGACACTTCATCAGGGTGTAAGATTAACGTGTTCCCAGATTCACAACTTATAGGGGTCGCGTCGCGACAATCCTTCGGCACGCCAGCTCTTAAGGCGTCTAATAACTCTTCGTCTTGATCTACAATCTGTTGTTGAAAAGTACAAAAGCGTTCTTTTAAAGCTTTGATTTGATCTTCATAAGCCATAATCTTCACGGTAGCCTGATTTTTTAAAACAACAAGCTCAGCGTCAGTTAAACCAGACTTCGATCTATCGTTGCCATTATAGTATGCCTCCCGTTCTCTGTGGTACTCAATGGATTTCGTGCACGCACACAGTTCTCTGCTCAACAAGAAGCGCTGTTTCCCTAGTAGTTTATTAATGGCTGCAATTGTCGCGTCGTGTTTCTTTCTATCTTCTTCCGACACTTCTTCTAATGACGCTTGCTCATCCCCCTCTTCCCCTTCTTTAGCAGCATCTTCATCAACCTCTTCACCTTCTTCATCTCCATCTTCATCATCCTCTTCGTCATCCTCGACAAATCTCGCACTGAACCTAATCGTCTCGTCCTTGGCTTTGGCCCATTCTTCTTCAGCTGTAGCATCCACATCAATGATGCGGAAAGCTTCTTCGAGCTTGTTTTTAAAGAGCTCAAGGTTTGACTTTTCAGCCATCGATTTTGCGAGTGAGCGCGAGGGCTGCGTTTTACGTGTTGCCCGGGTCAAATTCCACCGCGCGCGCGCGTGTGTCTTTGGAAAGTGGTACGGAGGCCTTTGCGATGCTACGCTACGTTGCGCAGCGGTGGCAGCCTTGCGTAGCAGCTATTTAAAGTGAACAGCTACTCAGCCTGAGGAGCTACTAGGATTACCCCGCACCGTAAGCTAGTTACTTGTAAATCAAGGCAGTCTGGTCCTGCGCCACCTCAGAGTTGTACCCAGACTCGCAACGCAGTTCCCCCTACGATTGCACGCTTGCATAAGGTCCTAGGACTAGTCCTAGACCTGCTCCAACAAACCCCGCGTGCTCTCGACCCCCGCTTCAAGATTCGCTAAAATTCGCTGAATCTTACTCAGATCTGACCTCAGGTAAAAGTCATGGCCCATAGCAAACTCGTAGAATGGCAGCCCGTAATCGGTGAGTTAGTCATCGCTAAGTTTGACGTGGAGAGCGAACTTTCCATCGGCAAAATCTTTATCGCCGAAATTCGTGACAAACTCTTCGATGGTAAGTTGTACCGCATCCGCTACGGTCATAACCGCGAAAATCAAGTCTTTGATGTTATCGTGCCTAAAAAGCAATTGACGCCGTGGGAGCCGTTATCCGCTTGGGGCATGCCGACATTAGTGGAGTCGTCGCTCGAAGATAAGGAAGACAAGGAAGAAGAAGAACCGTTACATGTGGTGACTCCAACGCCCGAGAATACACCTCGCGAAGCGTTTGTCGAAGATACAGAAGATGCCTTAGATAACTTTATGATCGGTGAGGCTAAAAAGTCGCACACGGCCCCGAACGTCCAAACGGCCATTCACAACCGCGTGAGCAAGATGAAGAACGAACAACAAGTGGACACGTCTCGTAAGTTCATGCGTCCTAAAGTGCGCTACCACTGCTTTTTACCCAACAATTTGAAGTTGTAGATTTACAAGAGCAGAATTTCCTCCCCTTCCCCCTGCCTGAAGCCTAAGATTATTTGTTTGAAGTAAGAGTAGATTCCAGCGTGCCTTGCCCGTTGAATCGTGGCGTAGATTCCGTTAAAATTTCGCGCGGTGATGCACCCCCTTTAAGATAAATTTCATAAAAATTTTTAGCTGGGGGCGCTGCCGCAGGCCAAACTTTCTTCTGGCTCATGGCAGTTTGGGGGTATGGTCTGCGAGTCCGAGGATCCGAGAATCTGGAAAATTTTAAACTACGCGCGGTTGTCGCGGCCGCAGGCAAAACTTTCATCTGCGTCGGCGGCCGAAGCCGACAGGCTGAGGCAGCTGGCGCAGATGAAAGTTTGTTCGCCTGGTGGGGTTGTGTGGTGGTTTTTTTTACTCACGTATTAGGTTTTTTTACAGACGACGTAGTCGGATGTCAAAAAACCTATACGTTATTCTCTCTT
>Ga0181420_1001139_pt1 | contig 10155 bp, 33 predicted proteins | sample 43SPOviralmetaG_FD_130145 | JGI IMG/M metagenome (GOLD analysis project Ga0181420, IMG submission 130145) | Marine viral communities from the oligotrophic San Pedro Time Series (SPOT) site, San Pedro Channel, CA, USA - 43 SPOT_SRF_2013-05-22 | ecosystem: Environmental > Aquatic > Marine > Strait... | reverse complement strand
TTACTACATTACTACATATATTGCAAATTGCAAACATCAAAGCTCAAATTAATCGCATAATTGTCGCCCAATATGATATAATTGGTATATGAATGGTTATACAGACGAGCCAATTCACGAACAATTTGAATACGGCAATTATGTTGTCATGCTTCATTGGTTACCAAAATGGTTACAATTTGAAGCAAGATTGTATCACAAGACAACTGACGGCATGATTGAGTTAGGAAAATTTGTGGATGATTCTCTTTACGGAGCAAGAAAAATGGCTCTTAACAGTATAGGTGGATACTCCGGTGTCATACCTAAAGACGAAACACAAGTAAGCTAAAAATATATTTTTAGATAAATTTTTGTAGATTTGTTCTGCAAGTTAATAGTGTTTACCCTAAAATACTAATGTGCAGAATAAGAGATTCAGCTACTTAGATTGCATTTGGTATTTTGATTATTTAAAATCTATGTATCCAGTAGGCACGATAGTCACTTATAGACACATTGGTAATGGTCACAACGCACACATTTGGGGCTACGACAGACACAGGGTTGGTAAAATAACTGAATGGTTGAAATGCGATAATCCTAACTACCTTTATAAGGTCAAGTTAAGAGATATTGAAAACGAAAGATTATTGACGGTACATCCGGATTTAATAGATTTTGTTGACAATTAAGATTAAGTAGTTTACTATATACAATTGAATATATATACAAAAGGATATTAGAGATGATTGCAGAATGTATAATTTTTCTAGCTACACTAGGTAGCTTAGAAGTGCCTAATGATAACTATTATATAGAAAATCAAATGGCTTGTAATGAGTCAGTTCCAAAATCAATGCAAAAACATGCAGGACTTATATATGAGTTCTTTGATGAAGAATCTTTTGACAAAGTTGTTCGTATAGGTTGGTGTGAGTCAAGAGGCAAAACTACTGCTTATAGAAATGACAATGGTGATTCCGGTGTTATGCAATTCGTTTCTTGGACATGGAATTGGGTAGCAGAAAAGTATGATTTACCAATGTGGGATGATTGGGTTATCATGCGTTGGAAAAGACCCTACACAGAAAATAAAACTTACCCTCATAATATTGGATTTGAACAAACACAAGTTCAGTTCACTCCTTACTATAACTTGTTAATGGCTTCTATTCTTGCTGAAGATATATACGGCAGAACTCAATGGAGAGATTGGAATAGTAGTAAATGGTGTTGGGGTGACGAAAAGAAATGGGAGGAAAAATGGAAAAACGAATAGAAGTTATCTTTATGGAACTAGCTAGAAGTACTAGCAAAGTGATTGGTAAGATATCAGATTGGATGTGTATCCGTTTAGATTACTATGTTGAAGCAAAAGAATGGGAGATAGAACAAAAGAATCATTCTTTTCCTAAAGAATGGTTTGAGGAGGAATAATAATGAAAGGTGTATACATGAATGGGACAGTGACTCCTAAATCGGGTCGTAAGTCAAAACAGTTTGGTAAAGATAGAACTTGTTCTGATAAAAATTGTGAACAAGTGTTAAGTATTTATAACGACAACAAACAATGTTTTTTACACGCACCAAAAAAACAACCTCGTATTAGAGGTCGTGAGGACGCAAGAAATAAAAAATAATTAAAAATACATTTGCATATATTTGCGTATGTGCTAATGTTAAGAATATGAATATAGAGAAAAGGGGAAAATATGTCGGAAGACAAAGATATTCAATTAGAACGATTTAGATTCACTGAATTGTTTACAGTAGAGTTCTATGTAGAAGCAGAGAACTATCAAAAAGCCAAAGATATATACGGCAAGATGTTTGATAAGAACATTCAGCTTGGATTTGACACTTGGAAAAATGTAGCAGACAAAAACATTGCCGGTGGTAAATTCCATGTCAGAACAAATAATAAAGGCGAAGAAGCACTTCTTATAGAAGAACTATGGGGTGATATGGAGGAAGAAGAATGAAAATCCTATCACATGAAGAGTTTCATGAACTTAGTTATGATAAAAGAAAAATCATAGCCGGTGCAGTAGCCAAAAAGTTTATTGAAAACTTTGACAAAGAAGAATTACATTTTCATTTAGTCATGGGTCTTATGTCCGAGTGGACACATGAGGGTTGGGGCTATGACAAATATGAAGAAGACATTGATTGGATGAATAACAATGGATGAAAACTACAGAGTCTTTTGGACTACTGATGTAAAACAAGAGACACCATACATAGGTGGTCTTTATTACAGAAGTGAAATAAAAGACTTTGTTGCAAAAGTAGAAGCAGACGGAGATAAAGAAATAGTTGGTATCAAGATTGACGATACATACAACTTAGAATTTATATACAGAGAAATAGAAGTCAAGACCAATGTAATTGATGTTGACTTTGGAGGAGAAGAAGAATGAAGACTTACTTAATACAAGAAGAGTATAAAGAATATGTCACAGGTATAAGAGTCGTTCAAGTTGAAGCAGATAGCATACAAGATGTTCTTGACGGAGAGTATGACAATGCAGATATCATTGAAGAAATTTATGCTGACGGAGAGACATACGAAACAAATATGATTGACGACAAACAGTTCCTAGTTGGTAATTGGAAAGAGTTAGTTCGTGAATGTGACAGTAATGGAGTTCCAAAAGAATGAGTACAGATAAAGAGATGTTTCATTTTGTAGAATTTAGCTTTAGCATTCCTGCTAGAGGTAAAACTAATCATGAACTACGAGAATATGCACAGGAAGAACTAGCTAAAGATTATTGGGACATAATCAAAGACATGATAAGAAGTCCGGAGTATGCACAGATTGGTGAAGAAATTCATGAAGTAGAGCTTATTGATTACTTTTTTATGGAGGAAGAATAATGGAGGAAGAAGATTACAAAAGAATACACGACATAATGGTCAAGAGATACAATTTTGTGGTTGATTTGCTGACAGAAGAACAACACAGAGAACTACACGAATGGTATGTAAGAACAGGAGTTATTGAAGAATGACAGACTTAACATTAGTGCTTATGGCTATAACTTTAATCCTATGGGGTTTTGTATCCGGTATGGGTTATGTGATTATAAGAAACTTGTCTAACAAACTTGCATACTATGAACGCAGAGAAGCATTTATAAGCGACTTGGTTGATAGAAAAATGGAGGGAGAAGACAATGAGTAATATGCGAGTAGGTAGACAGAGTGGTAAGTTTATTTGTTGGAACTGCGATTCTGACGACATTAGAGAACGAGTAGTTATAAATATAAACACAGGTAAAAGAATTGAAACAAGAGATTACTATGACGACTTTTGGTGTAATGATTGTGGAGATAATGATGAGATAGGAGAAGTGCTTTATGAAGAGAGCATATAAGATTAAGTTTTATCAAGTGCAACACATGGGCGACCAAGTAGTCTTTGCAGAGAGCAGAGATGAAGCCCTAGATGAAGCTATTGGTATGAATTATAAAGGTGGCTTGTATCTTAAATATACAGAGGGTTATGAAGCTGACATTGATGAGCAGTTTGAGAATAACCACGAGTGGGAATACTTCTGCGAAAATCATAAAGAGTATGAATGTGAGGAGGTTAGTTGTGAGCAATATTATGCAAACATATAAAATTAAATTTGACTTTGAGTTAGAAGTTGATTGTGAAGAAGAAAATATAAATGATGAAGTTTTGAATTGGATAATGCAGAATGGCTTGTATCCACTTTATAAAATTCAAACAATAAGGGAGGAAGAATGAGTTTAGATTCATACAGTAAAGCAAGAATGGGAATCATGGTAAAAGATGAGATACCTAACTTACTACAAGACATAGATAGAACATACATATACGATTTTATGCCGGAGACAGTTCATGGCGAAAATCATATTAGATGTAGTTATTGTGAGCAAAATTTTAAAGACTATGCTGATGATGACTATTTGTTTTACTATCAAGAAGAAGAATACTGTTCAATATTTTGTGTTCAGTTAAGTGTCTATTCTAAATTTAACGACCACTACCAAAGAGTTAAAGAAAAATGTTGGTAAAAGATTTGCATACATTGTGTATTTATGCAATACTAAGTAAAGAATATTAAAGAATAGAGGAGAATATGACATTTAATTCAGATAAAGAACAAATAGTTTATACAGAGCGATATAAACTAACACCTAATGATGAAGAGTTTAGAGTCATGGTGGTTACAAGAACACATGACCCCGAGTTTGCAGAAGTGCCTAATACGGGCTACTGCACTCTTAAAGATATAAAAGGTTGGGTGCTTAAAGATATATTTTACGAGAATACTTACTTTCATGACGCAGTAAATGAAAAACTTACTGATATATATGCAGAAAGTTCAAATACTATCTTGTTACTTGAAAACCCTAAGACCAAAGAGACTATGCAGTATTGCATACAGGGAGACCCCGAAAATAACTACGCAGGTTATATTGGGCAGTCTTACTTTAACGCAGACGGAGTAGAGGAGAAAATAAATGTATAAGTTTGACCATAAAACAATTATAGACCAAAGCGATTACACGCGTTTAACTCAAGAAATATCTTATGCAATGTGGAGTATATTTCTTGAAGAAAATGCAGATAATAGAGAAGAATATGTATCTTGGGATTTTGACAACGGAGAAGAGTTCACACAAAAGGGTGAAGATGTATTTGCAGGTTTTGAAGATAAAGTAGAACACCTTATTACAAATACATTACAAATTGAATTTCACGGTGACGATAGAGAGTGGAGAAGTAAAGAAGACTTATTAAGGAAACCTTTCTAATGAGATTGATAGTACAAGAGACATATTTGGTTAACATACCTCAAACAGATGACTACGAAGACGCAGTAGCTATATTTCATACTGACGCAAGTGACTTGTATGATGTAAAACATTATGGATATGAATTTAAGAATGTAAGTAAGTTTGAAGACTTACTACAAGCAGAGGAGGAAATGTAATGGAAGACGATTATCCGGTTTATACAGTCTTTATGTCATTTCACGCAAGAGATGAAGAAGACGCAGAAGACTTTGTTCTAAGCATGTCGGGAAGTGATTGGCTAGAACATTTAGAACTTACTGAAACGGAAGAAGAATAATGTATAGACCATTACCCGAATATTTGACTATACAACCTAGCAAGATAGAGGGTTTAGGTTTATTTACTTTAAAAGATATTCCTGCATACGAAAAGTTAGGAATGACTCATGCACATTGGATTGGTGAAGATAACAACCTACTTCGTACACCATTAGGTGGTTTTATTAATAATAGTGAAACACCTAATTGTGAAATACAGGGAAACTTTACACGATATTTATTTACAAAAGAAGATATAAAAGCAGGTACAGAGTTGACAGTTAAGTACACAATGTACAGTTTAGAGGAGGAATAATGGCTAAGAAGAAAACTTGGTGGGATTATAACAAAGAACATGTCGCCAAGAAACTTATTAACGAATGGAAAGTTGATAAAGAAATTGCAGAAAATGTATGTGGGGTGAAGCTATGAGTGTAGTTGACCACATAGAGAATCATATTTACGGCTTAATAGAAGAACATAGACTATCAGATGAACAAGCAGAAGAGTTGTTTGTAAGATTTGCAGACGCACTTCCTACATATACTTTGACACCTAAAGGCATAGAAGTAGTTGACATGATAGACCAAGACGATTTTAAAGCAGGAGGTGGGACAGATTGAGTACGGAAAAAACATTTTATCCACCTATGAGTTTAGAAGATTGTCCACATGAGTTTTTACATTTTTTTATTGACACTTGGATTGAAGAAGAATATGTTATTACAGAATGGAACAATATGGGTTTTTATATGGAAAGAGAAAAAAGACTTAGGTATAAGTTTATGCAATTAGCAGAGTGGGGGAAAAATAGTTTAAAACAAGATGAAACTGATGTTCCCAACGATTTGCAATTTAAACCATTAGCAAAGTATTACGGAGATTGGGAAGCATTGGCTAACTTAACTCATAAAGAAATGCTAGATATTGTAGAAGACAACGACTTAGATTGGCTTGGAGACGATTTTGAAGATATACAACATTATATATATGAAGTTGAAACTTATGTAAAAGATTTGTATTTCCAAGTAAGTTATGGTGGTCGTTATGATGAGGAAGCTATGTATGTAAAAAAATTCACAGATGAAGACTTTAAATGGATGAAACAAAGATACGGGACAGGAAAGTTACATTATGCAGAAGTTTAAAGTATTGTTTACTGCTGAAAGAATTTATTTTGCAAAAGATATGGATAAGGCAGAAAAAATTGCTGAAAAGGATTTACAGTATATGGCTAATTTTAATCCACGAATTTTTTCTATAAGTCCTTTAAATTCACAAATAGGTATATACCCAACAAATATGGAGGAAGAATGAGTTACGATAGTCAGTTTGAAAAAGATGTTCAGTTTGTTAGTGGACAGTTTCTATGTGATGACTTGCCTAAAGATTGGTATGAGATGAAAGCAGAGAAGTTATATAAACATTTAAAAGAAGTTGCTTGGTATCCGTACGAAGATTGGGACGGAGAAAAAATATTTGGTGCTATACAAGATTTAGCAATTGATATGAGAGCATACATTAACATTGAAAAGAAAGAGGACGCAAGTGTCTATTAGAAATTTAATTTGGGAAATAGCCAAGAGTGGCGAAGAAGACCTCACAAACACGGAACTTCAAGCGATTGAAGAGCCGGAGGAGTTAGTCGTTGCTCGTGGCTTATCCCTAGAAGCAAAAGATAGCACAACAGGTATTAATAAATTTGTTGATGTAAAAATTGCTAATGATGTAGAGAGTAAAGGTGCATTGAAGTTAGGAGATAGAGTTTATAACTTTAGTAAAGGTTACAAGACTATTAGTCAAGATGTAAGAAAACTTCTTGAATGGGCAACCGGAAGAGAACTAACTGATGAATCTATGGACAATCTTATGGCTTTGGTTGGTCATAATTTTGTACCTAAACTTCGTGGATTAGACGCAGTAGCTAGTAAAAAGGGTATGGATAAGCAGTTAGCTAGAGATACTTTTACTCATAAAGAGTGGGACGAGTCCCCTAAGCTACAAGTTATAGACACAGGATTAAGTTCTGCTCCTAAGTGGGCTATTAATTTAGACGAGGGTAGCAGAAGAACATAATTTAGGTATCCTCTAGTAATATTGGGATATGGATAAATTTAACTTTGAAGATTATATGGACATGGGTTGTCCAAGTTGTGGGGCAGAAGCAGATGAAGACTGCTTTGAGGAGTGCAGGGGAATGCCTGTACCACCTCAAATGTGGGGTTTTGTTGAAGAACAAATGTCTTATGTCACTCACAAAGTAATGAAAAGGTTAATGAAAGAATTTAAAATGAAAATATTTACAGAAAAATTAGAAGACATTATGACTGATTTAAAAGACTTTAGAGGATTTGCTACTGCTATGGTAAACTCTAAGACTTTGGATTCTGCTGATAGTGTTTTAGATTTTTTTACATCTCCTAATAAATACAGGAGACATTATGTTTTATGGAATGAATTAGGAAGACCCATTGACCAATCTAGAGAGACTTGGACAATGTTTATGGAAGCATTAAGGAATACAAATGGTAAACAAACCTAAGATACAGGGAACGGCTTTTGAAACTTTAACAGTTAATAAACTAAATGAATACGGTTTTAAATCAAGAAGATTAGCAGAGGGTGGCTCAAAGGATAAGGGGGACATAGAATGCGAAATCCCCTTTTCGCATGTCCTCCCCTATCCCAAAATAATATTAGAAGCAAAACACCGTGCTAATTTGAATGTACACCAAACACTTGCTAAGTCAAAAGAGAAAGCAGGTGGAGATGTAATTCTTGCTTGGAAGAAAACAAAGAGAAAAAACAATTCAAAGGTAAGAGTTGCAGACGGTGAAAGAGTTGTGTATATTGTAGATGAGGACTTAATGTTTAGATTGTTAGAAAACTATGAGGAGGTTAAGAGTGCCGAGTGAAGAAGAGATACGGAAATCTAATGCCTTTAATAGAAATAACGGTAGGTCTAAACAAGAGTTAGCTAGAAAGCTACTAAAAGTACCGGACAATGTTGGTGGTAGAACACCGGCAGATGAAGAAGATTGGAACTCTAAAGTATTGTTTGAAGTTAAGTCCGGCAAACAAGTTGACCCGATAGCAACAAAATTTTATAATGCTGAAAGTCAATCACAAGAGTTTCAAGATGTATGGAAAGAGAAAAAACCATTTTCAATGGTAGCTATGCCGAACGGCACAGGTGACGGATTGTTTATTTGTAGATTATCAGAGTTGCAGAATGTAGTTGCAGGGTTATTAGCTAATTGGAAAGAATATGAGAAAAAAGGAGAATAATTTATGGCTTGGATTAAGAGTGACCAAAGTTTAGCGAATCATCCTAAACTAATATTACTAGCTAGAGCATTAGGAATATCTAAAGTAGAAGCATTAGGACATTTACATCTTTTATGGTATTGGGTCTTAGAATATGCTGATGACGGCGAGTTAAGATATTTAGATTTAATTCCGGACGCTTGTGAATGGACAGGTGACCAAAAACTATTTTTAGACGCACTTATTGAGTATGGTTTTATAGATACTACTTATGACCCCGAAACTAGCGATACTGAATATCATGTACACGATTGGCTTGATTATTCGGGTGCTTTATATGAAAAAAGACTCTATAATCGCCTAAAAAAGCAAGAATCTAGAGAAAAAATGGCTCAAAAGACTAAAATTGACGAAAATATGACATATCTTGATGATTCTTTGACAAATTTTGACGATACATTGACAACTCTTGACAGTCAAGACCTAGAGAAGAGTAGAGTAGAGAAGAGTAGAGTAGAAGAGACTAGAGTAGAAGAGAGTAGAGATATTGGTCTTGCTACGCAAGACAGTAATTCTAGTAACAGAGATTTAGTATTTGAAAAACTAGCAGATGTTTGTGGATATGATTGGAAAGGTGCGATGACTAAAGACGAGAGAGGTCGTCTTAACAAAGCAGTCAAGCAATTAAAAGATATAAATGCTACACCGGAAGAAATAGAGTTAAGAGCAAAGAACTTTGTTTTAGCTTATGGATTTCATCCTCAACCACAGTCTATAACTTCTATGTGGACTAAACTTAAAACAAGTCAACCTAAACTCACTAAAAAACAATTAGAAGATTTGCAAAAACAAGCAATGCAACAGGGTAAATGGGTTGAGTTAAGTGAGAAGTATGACCAATAAAAAACAGGATAGTATTCGCTTTACTGAATTTTTACAAGCATTACAAGGAATGCAAGACATGATGAAAAATGAAAATATGTTTCGTGTGTCTAACTCTCCGGACGAAGATTGGGATTTAATTGAGTCATTAGAGATAACACCCTCTAAATTTGTTTTGAAAAGTGTTACCACTATAATAGAATTTGATAGCAATTTAAAAGTTGCCGGAAGAATAAAAAAGAGAAAGAAGAAAAGATGACAGATATACCTTTAGACAGTTTACCTCAATCACTACTACCTATTAAAACAGAAGATTGGAAAAATGCTTGTGATTGGATTCGTGCTAGGTGGGGAAGAACTAATTGGGATGATGATACAATACTATTTGAAGACGCAAGATTTTGGTTAAAAGAAGAGTTAGACGGTGGTTTACAATATGCTTTACAAAAAGGTGGTGACTTTCCACCAACTTTTGCTGAACTATCTAGATTAGTTAAAGAGTGGAGAACATTACACCTAGAAGATAGATTAGGAACTTACAATAAGAAACTACCACCCGAAAGAGGTAGTTTAGCTGATTATTTATTATCAATAAAAGCAGAAAGTTTTGCTCATGCCTGTTACTTAAAAGTGCAGGAAAGAGCGAAAAAAGGAGCATTGGAAGTCTACGAAGACCCTAATGCTTTTAACAAGTGGACTATGGATTGGAATGAAGCGAAAGCTAGTTACATGACTAGTTCACAATCTCTTGGAAAATCTGAGAGTATGTCCCAAGATAAAAATTGGGATGAAATAGTTGCTCCGTAGGAGGGTAAAGAAATGGCTATTAATTATATACAATTAACAGGCAACATGCTACAACCGGAAATGAGAACTACTCAAACCGGTAAAAGCATTGCAAAAGCAAGTATGGTCGTAAAGACCTATGGCGAAGA
>Ga0181420_1001136_pt1 | contig 10182 bp, 7 predicted proteins | sample 43SPOviralmetaG_FD_130145 | JGI IMG/M metagenome (GOLD analysis project Ga0181420, IMG submission 130145) | Marine viral communities from the oligotrophic San Pedro Time Series (SPOT) site, San Pedro Channel, CA, USA - 43 SPOT_SRF_2013-05-22 | ecosystem: Environmental > Aquatic > Marine > Strait... | reverse complement strand
GTCGTGAGCGAAGCAGAGAGTTCTAATGGCGGAAGTGCTGGTGAAGAAGTGGAAGAGACTTCTAATGCTGAAACTGAGGACGAACAAGTGGAAGAAACTATCGACGAGGTGGCGGTCGTTAAGGGTATCACTGGCGAAGCGTGGGGTAGTGATTTCCCTTCGGTCTCGTCTGGTCTTCTTACGCAAGAGCAACTTGCTATCGCTGAGAAGGAAGAAGCAGAAGCGAAGAAGAGTATGCCTAAGGACAGCAAGGGTAAACAACCTCGTATGACGAGACCTTCACTCGCTAATGGTTTTAAGTTAGAGAAACCAGCGTTTAACGAAATGGTTAAGCAATACACACAAGAAGACGGAAGTAATTACACTAAGGAAGCATTTGCTTCGGCAATGAATTACTGGGTGTTTCAGCATTGTAATATTGCTAACGCTTATGCGAGGTCTGGTAAGACTATCTATAAGACTAAGCAAGACGGCACTGCTTCTAAGGAGATAGAAGGTGTGGAAATGCCCGACGACTTCTGGTCTAAGAAGTTTCTTAATGGGTGGTTTATGACTGCTGAGGCGAAAGAGCAGTTAGAAATTGCTGAAGAAATTATGCGTGAGAAGCGTGTAGGTAAAGGCAAAGCAAAGGCAAAGGTCGTAAGCAAGGCAGTTAAGGAAGAGATTGCTAACGAGGCAATCGGCAATCTCAGTATGGAGGAGTTAATGAAGTTGCTGGAAGCGAAGAAGGCAAATCAGTAGAATTTAATAGATAGGATTGTATCGTATTCATTATCATAAAACAAATAAAAATTATTATCTCACAAGACAATATCTCTTCCATATTATAGATAGACATTATTTTTTATTCCATTAACCTTATCGCCTTAGCATATTGTCTGCGACGATTTCATTTTCATATTCTCACCATAATTTTTGCCCTCTCACACCCACCCCCCTCGTCGTAGAATGACCTATTTTTCTTCTGCCCCATATAATTATAAAAATTGCTTTTTAAAAAAAAAAACTACTTAAAAATAAATTAATATATATAGTATACAACAATGAGCGGAAATATACACACACTACAGAGCGTTAAGAATAAGAAGAAGAAATTAGTGTTTAATCCTAAGTTAAGGGGTCAGTTTCCTAAGAGCGATAAGTTCTATGGTAGCATTAAGACGTGGCGTGAGGTAGCAAGTGTTAATAGTAATATCGGTAGTATTATACCAGTGCCTATCGACGTTAAGACTAAACGACCAGCAGAGGGGGTATTGTTTAAGGCAACGCACGAGAACTATAAACGCTGGGATACTGCTAAATTAGATAACTGGATTAAGGCAACTAAGTCCAGACCTTCTAAATTCGAGTTAGCAGAATACGACTTAGGTATATTGTTCGGTGGTGGTATAGCAGTATTAGACTTCGACTGCGAGGCAGACTGGAACTGGTTTATAAATTCATTCGGTTTAGACTTAACTGATTATATTATCTGTGAAAATAAATCTAAACACAATTGCGATTGTGATAGTGATAACGAGAAAACATATCATTTATATTTTAAGCGTGAAGGGTTTTTTAATGCCCCTAAGACACGAGTAGATTGTATATTAAATGAGAGTGGTGCTATGCGTCATATAGATTTCTTAAGAGACGCTGATAGTGGGACACCGCACGTTAGTAAAATTCCTACTGGTGAAGGTGTTAGGCGTATCGTTAATATGCCCGAAGATAAGGTAATTAAACCACTACCAGCATTAGTAGAACACCATTTTAAAAAAAACTGGCGTAAGACTAAGGCAGAGATAGGTAAGGGTGAGCGAAACTATAAACAGATAGAACTTGCTAAACTAATTCCTAAGGATAGTATCACAAGCGATAACTTCGCAAACGTCGTTAGTGATTTATTAGAGGTCGGTATCGACAGAGATAATATCATAGAACTCGCCTTAGATTTTGTTGTAGATAATCGTATCGGTAGAACTAATGCTAATCCAGCAAGGACTTATACTAATAATGAGATAGTAGAATGGGTTAATGCTATGGTAGATAATCACGAGCGAACTGGTGATAGAGGTTGTAGCACTATTAACTATCTTGCTCGTGAATATAATTTAAGTGGTGTTATGACTATTAACGTTAATTATCTTAAGAAGTTAGGTAGCAAGTTCAGCACTGATTATCTATGGGACGTTAAGTATAATATTGCTGATACTGGCGAGAGAAGAAAACTCGTTATGAAGTATTACAATCATTTCTTCATAATTACAACTGGTCTAAAAAAAAATGGTATCTATTTTAGGAAGTATGACGATAATGGTGCTATTATGGATATAGGTTTATCGCAAGACTATACAAGTTTTAAACAAGCGTCTATACAAATGATATTAGTAGAAGGTGGTAAGGAACAAAACACCGCTGACTGGTGGTATCAGCAAAAACAAATAACATACGATAGCGTTATCTTTCAACCATACGGCATTAAATCTAAGAAGCATAATATATCATACGATACGTTTAACACGTTTCAAGGTTATAATATGAAATACGTGTCTAACTACAATAAACCAGAAAACGACGATAAGGGTGATATGATTAACAAGCATTTACGAGAAGTCTTCTCGTGGGACAATAAGACTGAGGGTGGTGTTAATGAAGAGTTGTATAATTACTATCGTGCGTGGTTATACAAACACGCTGTATTAGGTCTTAGAACTGAGGTCGCCCTCGTATTCTATTCTAAGGAAATGGGGACTGGTAAGTCGCTATTGCTTAATGGTTATCGAGAACACGTCATAGGTGATAACGTTTCGCTTCTAAACAATAATTTTAATAAAATGATTAAGGATACATTCACAGACTACTACGAGGCGTGTTGCTTACTTGTTATAGAAGAAATGCCCGACAATAGTTCTAAGGTGAAAGACGCTTGGGATTTTATGAAGTCTATGACTACTGAGAGTAAAATGACTTCTCGTAAATTTATGACTGCTCCAGATAAAATGACTATTCATATATCGTCTATGATAAATACAAATCACTTCTATTCGATAGACCCAGACTTCATAGACAGACGTGCTTGTGTTAATAGAGTATCGCCTCATAGGAAGAACGACGACGAATACTTCGCTAAACTTGCTTCTGCTTGTGATAGTTATGAAGGGTGGGAAAACTTCATTCATAGGTATTTAATTAAGGACTATCACGAGTTCAGTTCTATACAAGTTAAGGCAACGAGTAGTCTTATACCTAAAACTAAATATCGTAAGGAATTACAGAGCAGAACAACTGATAGTGTCTTATACTTTTTTAAGGAATTTATGGATTGTATGAGAAATGATAAAACACCAGAAACGCCTTACGGACACGCTATCGGTAAGCATATCAGTATGAAGGGTCTGTGGGAAAAATATAAATACTGGCGAGAGGTTAATGCCCCTAACGCTAAGCACTTCGAAGAGACGCAAGTAGACTTCGAGAAGAAACTTAGAAATAAATTCGAGATAGATAGTTTCAGTCGTTCGCAGAATAGCACAACTGAATTCTTAGAGACAAATGGTAAGCAAACTCTTAGTCTTAGTAGAACTCGTCGTGGTAATGCTATCGTATTCAGCGAAGAACTTATTAAGAAATTAAATACACTCATTAAAAATAATACTCTAACAGAAGAAGAAGTCTTAGTAGGAACTGAAGAAGAACTAAATGACTTAGAAATAGACTTAGACGAAGTATTTAAGGATATGCCTTGTGAAGACGGATTTTTAGGGACAGACTACTAATAATATTATAAAAACATACTTAAAAATTACGTATATATTATATATAAGCAATGCCTCGTCATACCCTCCAGAGACGACGGAATAATACTATCTCCTATGAATTACAAGTAGTTAAGACTAACGAGGAAATAGATTATCACTATGATATCGATAACCTCGAACGCCTTAGTGCTTTAATCAATGTAAATTACTTTAGTGGGTTTCCAGTAGTTAGTCGCAGTATGGTTAGCAACTGGATACATTACCCAGACAAACCACGCCGAGAGTTCGGCGAAAGGTTCATTATTAGTAGAAACGATAACTCTAACGTGTGTTAGCAATTGTGTCGCCTACTTACCACCGCTACGTGCGAATTTACGTATACCTCGTTAGTGCTATCACCAGTTTACTTTACGAGACCAGTAATTAGCACTATTTTTATCATTTTTCGTTAATTTTCCTTCTTTATTTTTTATTCCCCCACTTCTCGCCATATAGGATTTTTGCCTTGCTTTAGAAGCACCACTCTTGCCGTCGCCCATACTGCTATCGCCGAAGTGTATTAACCTTTTCTTACCACCCTTCATTACATAGACCATTCCTTTCTTACCCTTGCGAGTAGATTTCATAGGTTTATATAGCGGTTTACTATCTTTTTTGTGCTTCGCTTCTTCACCCATTACTATAAGCATAGATAATTTTACCACCCTCTATCCCATTTAGTCTTAAGTCTATCTTTATATAATTTTTTATTCAATGCCTCACGCTTCTTAGCGTCATTCTTCTCTTTCTTTTTCTTAATCTGTTCGAAGGTCTCGTCTTTCTCTGGTTTCTTTAAGAAAATCTCTTCTTGGTTATCTGCTGGTTTACCTCGTTTTTCTATTTCACCAGTAAGTCTATCGTATCCTTTTGTTTTAGGTTTAAAGTCTTTATGATTAAATATATAATCACTATTAACTTGTTGCTGTTTCCTATTACCATATCCCATTACTCTACGTGTTATCTGCTGTGCCTTAGGCAAACCACCTAACCAGTCTTTATCACTCTTAGGTTTAGGCGTGAATTGCCCCTTATCCTTAGGTTTTTTTTCCTTCTTATTTTTCTTCATTATATATATATGGATAAAAAAAATATAGAGAAAGAACCACAAGCAGAGCAGAAAAGTAAACAAGAAGATAATGAAATATTTTCTAAAGGGGTGGACTTAGAGGTTTATACTATCAAGAAGGACGACGATAAACCTACGTGGGAACGTGAAATACCTAAACCATTACCGGGTAGCGGTGGTGAGTGCTTCGTTATGACTTTAGTAGGACCACGTAGTAGCGGTAAATCAGTAGTCATTAATAACTTAATTTTAAGAGACGAAATGCTTAGAGGGTTATTCGAACAGATACTTATTATATCACCTACCATTCATAGTGATAGTAGTAGTAGATATCTTATTGCTGAAGCGGGTAAAGAGAATGTATATGAAGCATATAGCGAACAGATAATCCAGAAACTTATAGACGACGTTAAGGATAAAGACAAACACGAACGAAGTATGAAACTAATTATTCTCGATGACGTTATAGGTAGCATACCTAAATACAATAGTTTAATTTATAATCTTACAAGTAAAGCGAGGCACTGGTCTATATCAATGATTATATCGACGCAAAATCTTCGAGAATTACCGCCAGTATGTAGAAATAATACTACGCACTGGGGTTTCTTCCGTAGTGGTAATTTAAAAGAAGTGGAAAAAATGTTAGAGGAAATGGGGTCGTTAGGTTCTAAAGAGAATTGTTTTAATCTATATAATCATTGTGTAGAAGAACCCCATAAGTTTATGTATATAGACGAAAAATACCAAGTATTTAAAACTTTTACAGAACACGTATGGTCTAAGTTTACTGACGACGGCAGATATAATACTGATTTTATGGGTGGCGACGGAAATAGTTTAGAAAATGAAAAAAAAATAGAAGATAATGTTAATGAGCGTTAATCAATTTACTCAGCAATTAGGCGGTTTAAGACAAAGTTTTACAAGTGATTATGCTGATAAGGCAAAGAAAGATAGTCTTGCGATACTACAAGCGGGAGAACCTAATATGAGAGAAGGTGGCGAAAAGGCGGAAACTGGTTTAGGTGCTGTTGCTGGTATGGCGAAATTAGGTGATAGTTTAGGTAAGGTAAGAGAAAAGGCAATGAAGGCGAAAGGTGCTATCAATAAAGCAAGAACAGCAATTAGCGACGCTCGTAATGTTGCGAGTGGTTCGGCGGTTCAAGATAAATCCTTAACTAAAAAACCTACTGATAGTGCTGTCGGTGGTGTTAGCGAAGCAACAGACGCTAATGCTGGTAAGTCTATTAATATCGCAAATGATACTACTAAGTTAGAACCTAATATATCAAAAGGCACTACCTCTCTGGGCGACGCACTCGACGCAAGTGCTAAAAGAAGTAATATTAGGATAGGAACTAAAGGTGTAGCAAAACCAGTAGACGACGATTTATTCGGTAAATCTAATGGTGGTGCTTTACAAGACTTAAGAAACGCAAGACAGAAAGGCACTGGTTTACTCGATAGTTTAGATAGTAGAATGGGAAACGTTAGAAGTAAAGTTAAAATGGTAGGTATGGGCGACGACGCAAGGTCAGCAAGTTTAGGTAGTAAAATGAATGTAAGAGGTTCGCTTACTGGGTCTGGTGATAATGCTGGTAATGATATGTTAGGTAAATTAGGTAGCACCTTAAAACAAAGGGTAGGGGCAACTCTTAAGGGTGCTAATGCTCCTACCGCTTCTAACGCCCACGCACCTAATATGGGTGATAATTTCTTAGATACTAAACCTATATCAATAGGGGGTGCTGGTGGGACTGAGGATAGCATAGGGTCTAAAATCGCTGGTGGTGTTAGGTCAATGGTAGGCGACGACGTTGCTAATACAGCGTCAAGGGTAGCGGGGGTTGCTGGAAAAGGTTTAGAGGCGGGTGCGAGTGTGTTAGACGCTTTAGGACCTATAGGTGATATACTCGGTATCGGTATGGCGATATTCGGTGGTATCGAGCAACACCGAGAGAAGAAAGAAGCAATGGAAAGTTCGCAATCGGCAGAGGCACAAGTTAAGAATAGTTCAGCACCTACTACAAAAGGTTTAGTTGCTTCTACTAATGTATCCTTAGATACTTCTAAGCAACAAGGGGTTAGTGTTGCTTCGCATTATTAACTAATTTTTTTTCTATGACTATTATAATAAAATGGTTTTAATCTCAGTTCAATCTGTCGAAACGAATAATGGGTATCAATTTAAAAATGATTTTGCTGAAAGTATTATCATAGACCCTAAGAGCAGAGTTAGTCTTATCAATGCTAACTTAAGTAGAAATATAGATTACGTGATATTAGACGGCGGTAATGAATTCGAAATGGTTGTAGGTGGTCCTAACAACCCTAAAGACGTTATAGGAATACCAGCGGGGACTTATGACGCTAATGGTTTAGCACAAGAAATAGAAAGTGCCTTAAACGGACACTATGCTAATAGCGGTCATTCATTTAACGTTAATTATATGAAAAAACAGAATACCTTTAACCTTCAGCATATTTTTAGAACTAATACACTTACTACTAATGAATGTGTCGACTGGGCGATAGGGGCAACTACTCAAGCACCTAATATAACTTTAATAAAACGCCCTATAGAACTTAAACTCAATGGACTTACTAATGGAACTGCCGAATATGCTATATCAACTAACGCCATAATTGCTACCCAGAATGTCCCAGACTTCGTCGATGGCGGTAGTGTCTTTCAACTTAAACCACACTTCACGGGGACGTTTCCGCAAACTGGCGGTGCTGGTAGCACTTTCGGGTGGGGGTTCGGTATGTATTCTAAACAACAAGGCACAGCACCTACTACTGGTGTTAAACAAGTATCGGCAAATGCTAACTTAGACTGGTTAGATATCGGTATCGTGTTTTATAAGGCGGATAGTGGCGAAACTCAGTTTAAGATAATAGAAAATGGTGTGAATATCTACGGCGGAACAGCAAGTCGAGGGTTCACACCTCGCAATGGCGACGAATATAAAATCGTATTGTCGCAGTCAAGCACTAACGACGGAAGACCTCGATACCAGTATAAACGACACGGACAAACTGACTTCACTGACTTTCCTATCGGTGCTGGACTTCAAACTATTAGGACTGAAGACTGGCGAAATCAAGAACTATACTCAGTAGTATTTAGTGATACTGAAGGCGAAAATGGTAATGCTGTGCTAAGAGAACTTAACTATTCGGCAAAAGGTTCTAACGAATTAGTAGCAAGTGGTCTCGTTGCTCTCGAGAACGGACACAACTTCGCTGATAACAAACTCGTAAGAACTAATTATAATAATGGTGTCGAAGGTGGTGGCGATAATCAAGGTATTTTAACTCAACTGATAGGGGCAGACCAGACCTCAATGCTTCAATTCGACTTACCAGCAACGGGGGGTAAATTATTCCATATTGCCCTAATAGACGAAGAAGCAAGGTTATACAATAGTGATACTGACGCTTTAAGAACTGGTGGCGATACCTTATACGGAACTACAAGTAAAGCGAATGGAACTAAGGCAGACGCAGATAATTTAAATCCTTCATTCGGTTCAGTCCTATTCGATACAACTAACAACAAAATTTATCGAAGAAATGCTCTTAATAAACACTGCGAATATCAACCATTATCGGGTGCTTCACCTAACACTATTATCGCACCACCACTCGTAGAAATTACAGCAGAACGAGATTTTACTACTGCTAAATGGACTGCTACTACTAAGTTCTATGCTATGTGTGTAGGCAACGATAATGCTATGAAACTAACAGCGTCGCCGAGTGGGGATAGAGAGAAGGGTAATGACGAGATATTAGTTGCTATCATAAATAACCCAGAAAGCGACTTCACTGGTATTCAAACTGCTACTATTACTAATCAAGGTTCGGGTTATACTAACTCAACTGACTTCACTTGTCGATTAGGTGATTTAGTAGGTGGAGGTGGAACTGCTGGGACTGGTGCTATAGTTAAATATACTACTAATGGGGCGGGTCAATTCGATAATGGTGCTGGTAGCAATGATAGGTGTAGTGGTAAAGGATATTCTCTTAACCAGATATATAAAATTATACCTATCGACGCTACTACTGGGGCAGATTTAACTGGAACTGACGCTGGGAACGCTGACGCTACTATTACTATAACAGAATTAACACTTCCCACCGATAAATTTAACGAAGAAATGGGTTCTGCTTACGACGCTGATAAAACTAATAACGGATATAGGTGGAATGCTGTGGTTAGAGACTGGGAAGGCGGTGCTACTACGGCACAAACAACGATAAATGGTTTCAGTTTATCAGTAGAAGAAAGCACAGAGCATACACCTTACGCCGAATTTTACCCTCAGTATGAAGCAAATTTCGGTAATATCTTAGGTTTTCCACAAGCACAATATATACTATCTGGAACTCAAATCTTAGAAGCACCAGACCACCCATTACCAGACCTCGCCTTACCACTTAATCCTTCACTTCATATAAATATACCTAACTTACCTATAAAATCTTACGTAGGTATGAAGTTAAAAAAAGACGCTGTGTTAGGTGATAAACCAGTAGGTAATATACAAGGACTTACTAAACAAGTTGCTAAAATACCACGATTTCACGATAAGAGTTTAGTATCGAGTAGTGGGTTAGAAGGACCATTCTATTATGATTATTTCCCTTACGACGTTCCACTTCATAATGCTACCGAGTTAGTCTTAAATGAATTAGATATCGAAATAACTAACCCAGACGGAACACTTGCTACAGATATAGGTTCAGCACACTTACTATTAAATATAACTAATGTCGAAAGTGTCGGCGAAGGACAAATGAACGGCGGTATAGGAATGCCTATAAAAAGACCTCAGCAACCACAGCAACTTAATAACAACCCAGCAATGCTACAACCTTCTATCTATGGCGGTAAGTCCTATGGCGATAATGTCGATGGTAAGTTAATGACTGCTACGCACGGAACGCCGATTTAATTTCTGCCTCTTATAGTATATAATGCCTAAAGGAAATTACCCTATGACTAAGAAGAATGGCGACCCACACCCAGCGGGGGGGTTATCGAAGAATAAATATGACGCTAAAGGTAAGTTAAGACCAGCACGAAAAACAAGAAGTCGATTAGACCCAGAAAATAAAGGGGAAACTATTAAAGGAACAGAGAGAAAAAGAGCATTAAGAATAGATACTGGTATAGGTAGTTTGTCGAAGTCGATGCGACCTTTCGGGGGGCGAAATGAAGAAGAAGACGAGCAAGACGATAAGAGAGGTGATAGAGCGTTTCTTGCTGAGGCAATCGCACGTAGAGAAGTAGAGGAAAAATTTTTAAAAGGTAAAGAAAGT
>Ga0181420_1001125_pt1 | contig 10237 bp, 1 predicted proteins | sample 43SPOviralmetaG_FD_130145 | JGI IMG/M metagenome (GOLD analysis project Ga0181420, IMG submission 130145) | Marine viral communities from the oligotrophic San Pedro Time Series (SPOT) site, San Pedro Channel, CA, USA - 43 SPOT_SRF_2013-05-22 | ecosystem: Environmental > Aquatic > Marine > Strait... | reverse complement strand
TTGTTCCAAGGCGTAATGTCTGACGAAGTACCACAAGAAGCTGTTATTAATAACGGAGAGTATGATATGGTAAATTATGGTATGTTAGACGTAGAATTTAAACAAATATAAATATGGCTATAGATCCAAATGCAATGTACCGAGCTGGTTTAGCCAGAGGTACAACAGGTAGAAACCCACAAGTCGAAAGAAGAGTTACTAGGCAAGAAAATTTAATAAACCTCGCTTACACCGTGGTAGGATCGGTGGCTAACGAGGCTGTTAAAGATGGTTTTGAGAGCATACAAAAGTTTAAAGATCTTAAAGAGAGTCAAACCGCAGCCATGAATCTTACTGCGAAAAAGATTCCTGAGGGTAATGTGAAAGGGCCCAATGGTCTTACTCTAAAGGAATCCATCGTTAGGATTAATAATGAGACTAGGGACTTAAACAGGCAGATACGCCGTACTCTCTCCCCAAAAAAAAGGGCTCTATTGAAAGCTAAGCGAACTGCAAAGCAAGAGGAGATGAATTATTTAAACAGTCAACTAACTATCCAGCAATCTCATGTGCCAAATTCACAGGGAATGGCCGGTGTAGCTGCCGGCATGTCGGCGGATAACAATCAAGAAGGTAGAGTGCGCTATAGCCCAGCCGCGTACGGAGAGCAACTTAAAAACGTGGGAGAGCAAGCTAACCTAGACTTAGGGCGGTTAATGTGGTACGATCACGACGAAAAGGTTCTGAAAGTAACAAGAGGTGGTAAGTGGGTTGATGATAAATATGTAAGCTTGGGTATAGAGGAAAATAAAGAATTAAAAAAAGAATATAAAGCTTATAAAAAAGATTTTGAAAGTAAGCAGAAGGATATTAACAACGACGCAGGATTTATTGACACTAGTTCTGAGGGTCAAGTGCAACCATTCGAAGAGTGGGCTAAAACACAATCTAACAAAACACTTCGTAACCCTAAATATTCAGAATTAAAGTTTGCAAGAAAGGAAGACAGAACTATGACAAACGATGATCGTACGGTTAGCAGCGGTTTTAGAAAACTAGGTTATACCAGTAATACTTTGGACTTCGAAGGTATGAAAGTCGAAACTTATAATAAAATCGACGATTATACAAATCCAGCATTTGAGGATTATTTCTTTGGTGGACCAGGTTATAATTATTCAACTAGAACTTCATCCACAGAGTCACTAGCTTATAAGATGTTGCTAAGCAGAAATGCTGATACTGATTTTACTAAGGGACCCGGAGAAGATGATGGTAAGGATGGTAATAACTTTATACCACCAGGAACTGAAGGTATTTCAACACCAGAATCTGACAGGATATGGCAAGGTGCTATGACCACACTAAAAGCGCAAGACATGAGCCCAGGTACTGATTACAGAAAATTTGCACAAGAGAAAATGTGGGGAAAATATAAAGGTGTGCTGGACGCAGCTCAATTAAGGTGGAAAGAGGACAATCCACAAACAACTCAGCTAACCTTTGATCAGCAGATAAAGTTGCGAAATCAACAGCTAGATGAACAAAAGAGATTAGATAAATTAAAGAAAGAACAGCAAGTAGAAATAGACACGCAAAACACTGTTTATAGTATTGAAAACGAATTTAGCGCTGGTGAAACAACTATTGGTACTGGTAGTAGGTACGTACAAAAATCTGAAGCAATACCTGCGGACCCTACGGTAGAAGGGTCAGAACCAACCCCAGCAAGTTGGACCTTTTTTGTTAATGGTAAAGTAGAAAAGTCAATGCCTGTTGGTAGCGAAGATATTTTAGACGAAATAACAAAGCACATTACCAACACGTCTGGAAAGCATGGGACTTATGAGTTGGGATCAATTAAGAGTGGGCACATGTATATAGGAGAGGGTAATTGGGTACCACCAGGCGAGATAAAAGAATTTCCATTAAAAATGACATGGGGAATTGCTCAAGAAGGGGAAGATGGTAAGTATTATAAAGACAATAACGGTAAAACTTATTACTTTACAAAGAAAGACGGGTTCAAAGAAATAAAAGAATAACATATATGCCAAATAACACGATTACAACAGAAGAATTGTTTTCTTTAGGAAAAGGAAACCAAACTACTACTGCAAAAAGCAGTAACGCGATTACAACAGAAGAACTTTTTAGCTTGGGAAAGACGACAGGCCCTGCGTCAAGGAATACGGATTCAGGGTCGGGAAGTGGTTCATCGGGATACGCGTATCCTGAGTACAAGCATATAAGTAAGGAGGTATGGAAGAAACCCGAATCTAGAGGCTGGACAAAGGGATGGGAGGGAAACATAGCTGAAGAACTGAAAGATATTTATGGTAAAGATTTCAAAGTAGAACACTCTGGACTTTTTGGTTTTTTTGGAGATGGTATCAAGCTAACATCGGTTAATCCAGGTGGACCATCTAAAACCTTCTTTAGAGATCATCATGAGGAAATTATAAAATGGATAGAAGCTAATAAGCCAAAAGAAGCAAGTAAAACTGAACATGGGGTTTTTAAGTCGTCTGGACTAACGCCAGAAACCTATCCAGTAATTCAGACTGGATCAAGAGAGCAATCATATATGGGTGGTTCAGTTGAAACACCCATACATAAAAGAGCTGATGCTGAGAAAACAGAGGAAATAATATCTTTAACATCTGGAGAATATAGAAAAATACTTAAACAAAAAGCTGCCGAAGGCGAACAAAACTTGTTAAGAAATTGGCAGAAAGATGTAGGGGAGGAAAAAACAGATAATGTAAATGAAGTTTCACGTGAAGTTCGTAATATATTAGAAAGTAAAGGTGTTGTTTTTGAAAGCGATGATGAATGGGCTAGATTTATCGGTATGGGTGGTGAAGCGTATGGTAAGGGTTTGTTTGGGAATATATTACAAGATGAAGCGATTATTGAAGAAGACACCACTTTAGCTATGGATTTAATCGAATCGTCCGATCCGTCATCTATAACGGATAAAACTAGAGAAAGCGTTGAAAAAATGGTTACAGAGGGGTACACGCCAAAGGAAATAGAAAAGCGTACTCTTGAAATGCAAAGAAGAGTAAAATTTAACACTTTACAAGGAATAGAAAGAACCCCTGAAAATGAAATTCGAATAGAAAATTTAGAAAAAGAAATAAGAGAAGATGATGCTGCTATATTAAAACTAGGAGAAAAAATTGGAGGTGAAGAAGGTGAGAAAATAAAGAAAAGAAGTTTTGTAGATGAAAATTCTAAATGGAGACACGAGCAAATAGAAAAGCACAAGAAGCAATCTCAGAATTATTTAAACAACGCTTATAGAAAAATTAAAAATGATAATCCAGAAATATCTGATCAAGACGCTTGGGGTAAAGTCAACGACGCTAAAATGCTACATTTACAAAAGCTGTGGGCAGGAGGACAGTTAGAAACCGCAAATGTTACGGTAGAGCAATATGATCCAGAAATGGGTAGAGCTGGTGTGTGGGAGCATAGATTATATAAAATGTTAGAGGAGAAAGGTCATTTACCTGAAAATTGGAAAACTGGAGATGTAATTAAGGTTCCTATTAAGGACATGTTTGATGCTAGTGTTTACAGCGGAGATTTTCAAGGATTTGTTGATAAACTTTTTACAACAACAGCTCTTGATGACGAAAGTATTGAAAAATTAAAACAATATGAAACCTCAGTATACAGAACAAAAGGAGAGTTATCAGCAATAGATGCATTAGTAAACTTAAATACTAGTTCAGAGGCCTATGAGCGTAGTGGGCACGGTTTTAATGTTGCTTTAAAAGGTATGATTACCCATTTTACTGATATACCAGAGTATGAAGCTGATAAAATAGTTGGTAAAGGTAGGGGTCATACAGATGATTTTATGTTGGAAAAAATGCAAGAAGTTGCTAGTATATATAATACAGCTGTAGAAGGCGAAATGTTTGTAGATGAATCTGGTAAAAAAGTTAAAGCAGAACACCACATATGGACAGACAAGCAAACTGAAGCGTTTAGAAAGTCATTAGCTGAGGATTTTGGAGAAGGTGTTGGTCACTTTGCCCCAATGCTTGTAGAGCTTGGTGCTTATTCCGCTGCTAGTGGAGGGATACTTAGCATACCTAGAATAGCATTAGCATTAAACACGATGAGATACGGGAAGTTAGCCGCTGATGGCACGAGAACAGCTAGTGCTTGGGGTAAATTAGGTTACCACGGTACTATGGCTATGATTGAGGAAGCTAAAATGAAGGCTGCGGGTTTTACACCTGGTACAGGTGCTGCTTTTTATGCTGGTGGAGTTCTTACCCAAGGTTGGTCTCCGTTTAAATACGGCGCTATATTTAATAAACGGTTTGGATACATGGAGCCTGTTTGGCAGAAAGTTATCAAAGCAGGTCCCGTTGGAGCCGTGTCATCACAATTAGCGAATGTTACATCTTTAGCATATCAAGATTTAATGGATAATAAAGATTTTAAAACTGTATTCGATGCTATGTATGGTGATTTGGATCAAACCGCGAAAGATGTATTGGTAGAAGCCGCTGTGTTTAGTTTCGTGGGTGGTACACATTTAAAAGGTGTTAGAAGGGATCCAATATCTGGAAGAATTAAGCGAGGTGTAGATCTTATGACTACAACGGAAAAAGAAGCGGCTATACAAAATATTATAGAAAAGCAAAATGAAATGCTTGATAAAGCTGGTAAAGATCCTTTATCTCGAGAAGAAGCGGCTGGAATTATTGAGAAGGGTTTAGCTGGTGAAGGTTTATATTTTTACGAAGGAAAACCAGAGGGATATGAGAAGCTAACATTAAAACAACAAGAGAAATATGACGCTTTAGAACAAGGTAAAAAAGCAATACAAAAAATGCAAGATGTTGCTGATATGAATCTTAATTTAGATCCATACGGTGGTTATGAGAAAGGAGAATTCGCAAAACTTGATAAGTCTACACGGGATAAAATAACCAAAGATTTTGAAGAAAACGCTGATAAAATGTTTAAGCAATCTGAAGAAGCTATACAAGCAGTTGTTCCAGAGTGGAAAGGTTTTGAAGTAAGATACGAAAGCGACCCGAACATGTATCGTAATGAGGGTGCTGTAGCTGAATTTAGAGAGAAAGGTGGTAAAAACGGTAAAGATCTCTTGTTGTTTAATAAAGATTATTACACTCCAGGAAAAACAATACATGAAATTGGTCACGCGGCGCTGAGAGCTAAATTTAGAGAAAATGCAGAATTTAAAATAAATTTTGATAGAAAATTTGCTGAAAAGTTTGGAGAATTTGAGTTTGGAGAATTTGAAGGTACTCCATTATATAAATGGATATCTGAAAACTACGGTGCACCAGTTTATGAAGTTGTTGATGGTAAGAAAATTCACAAAACTGATCCTAAAACTGGAGAAAAAAAATATACTTTTGATGGTAGATTAAAAGATGTTAATAATCTTAGGGGTGAAGAATTTTTAATGTATATGACAGAACTTCTTGCTGATCCTAAAATATACAAGCAAGTTGTTGCTAAAAATATATTATTGGAAATGAAAAATGAGTTTCAAGATATATATGAAGAAACATTTGGCAAAAGACCTAAAATTAGAAACGCTAAAGAGCTTGTTTCCATGTTGGGTAGAATGGCTCAGGGCGCGAGAAGAGGTCTTGATTTTAGTACTAAATTACAAGCTATGACCGAGCTTGATAAAATGGATTTCAAGATTTTGGAGTACGAGGTTAACAGAGATAAAAAGATAGAAGAAAAAATTGGTCTCAATTCTCGAGAATTAAAGAAAGATGCTTTAAGAAACCAAAAAGATTATGAAAAGAAAGAAAAAGGTGATTTATTCCAAAAATCAGACAAAAAACTTGACAATATATTAAAGGATTATTATAATATAGAAGGTTTTAGTAAGATGACCAAAGAACAACAAGCTAAAGAATGGAATAAACTGCCAGCTGATCAAAAACTGGTTGTAGGTTATATGCTTGGTGAAACTTGGAAAAAGTTTGCTGAAATGAAAGCTGATCTTAATTATGGTGATATGGGTTCTTTATGGACTACTAAACGTGCTGAATTTATAGAAAAACTAACCACTGGTATAGAGAAAGGGCAAAATGGTTTACCATACCTACTTAGATCTTGGAAACCAGAAGAATCTAAACTAACATCGTATATATATGGTAATTTAGCAAAAAGGTTTGGACACACACAAAGAACTATAGAAGGTTTTGGGGAGCAAATGGTTGGTATGGAGAAAGCTGAAAATGTGACAGCTGGAGCTCCAACAGCGGTTAAGATCAAAACAAATAAGATAGACAAAGATCTAGATACAACAGAAAAGAGTAAGGGTATACAGGTTAAAGATCATAAGTTTGAGGTTGATGGTAAAGAAAAGAAACTTAATAAAGAATCTATTGAAAATATAGATAAAGCAAACGAAGCCTCGTTTATAGAAACTAAAGAAAGTGAACTTACTTTCATGCAGACTACTCCTAAGACGGAAAAAGCCGCTATAAAAGAATTTGATAATTTTGTAGGTATAACTCCTGAGATGAGTAAAGCAGATAAAGTTAAGATAATGAATGACTTTTTTAATGGTAATAGAGAGATCGCATACGATATAGTATTAGAACCTTATACTAAGGATTTTAAAAAGATACGTATGTATGAAAGTAGTGAATCTGCTAGAAGTATTTTTGGTAGATTTATGAGGGAGATAAAAGATCCTGAAGGTAAAACACAAAAGTTTAAATATGCAGAAATGCCACCTACACTACCTAAAAAAACAAGAGCATCTCAACCTGTTAAAAGAGAGAAGATGCCAGCTAACGAAAAGATCTTAGATGAATTCGTTAAGTTAATGACAGAAGGTAGAGATAACACTGTTTTAACAACAAGACATGAATTGTGGAAAAAACATTGGGCTGGTAATATTAATAGTCAATCTATAAGAAACTTAAGAAATAATCCAGAAGCTGTAAAAAGAATTTCTCAAACAGAGCAGGGTAGAAAGAATCTAGCTAAGTTAGAGATGGAAGAAACTTTAGCTAAAGTTAAAGGGCCTATGGGTGTTGCTATGGCTAGTAAAATGGTGGATTCGTTTCGCAAGGCCTTTCCTAAATTAACTTACGAAGAATCAAGACGAATATTTGTAGATCACGCTCTTGGTTATAGGCGAAAAGATAAATATGATAGATATGGTGAATATCATAAGTTTATTGACGAGTTTAAAGGATATGAAGAAATATTTTCAGATCCTAGAAAAGCGTCTATGTGGGCCGCTATAGAAACCTTGGGATTAGAAGGAAAAGTCAAATCTAGTTATTTTGGTGAAGGTTTTAAAGAGTTAAAAATGGAAGATGTTACTCTTAAAAACGGTGAGGTTGTTACGGCTAAAGACATTATGAATAACATGGATTTAAAAGCTAATTTCTTTACTGACGCTAAGAATATTATTGTAAGGGAGCATGTTGTTAGAGAAAGGGTGAATCATTCTGTTGAGTTCGCAAAACATTTACCTAAAGATATATTAAAACAGTTAGAAGCTGTAATGACAGAAAGCCAGGCCAAAGGATTCTTACAACATATACTCGGCCTACATCAACGTGTTAGTTTTTTAAATGAAGGTAGATTAGCTGTATTTAAACTCACGGAAAAGCAAAAAAAAGAAAATGCCGCTTTAAAAAAGAAAGGAAAACCAATAAAGCATTTAGAAGGTGAGTTTAAAAAGTTTATTACGAACGAGCAGGGTGAGTATATAGGTGAAATGGATTTTACTAGAGCTTATGATAGAGTTTTAGAGAATTTAGGTATCACGCCTAATCAATCTTTTGAAGGACTGAACATGGTGTTTAAAAGTGAAACACAACTTAGAAAGGGACAAGAAAAAATTAACAAGGCTAAAACGGAGCTTGAAAGAACGAAACTAACTGAAGAAGTGTTTGATCCAATAGATAATAAGTCGAGAAGAGATCTTTATTATGCTTTAGAATCAGCCAAGCAAGATTATATACATTCTGCTAAAAACAAAAAGGAGTTTTTATCAAGAGCAAATTGGATGTATTCTATAGCCAAAGCTAATAGTAATTTGGTTCAAGGTGTCAGACAAACAGTTCCTATAAAATATTTATGGGAAGGAAGTGCTCCGTTAAAAGGCGATAGAATAAAGCTAGAGCATGTTAAGGCTAGTGTTGTGCAATCTGTACAAACAGCTAATTTAGTGGCTGCTGGTAAATTTAAAGAGTCTGGCAAAGACGTGTCGTCTGACTTTTTAGGGTTAACATCTCCTAAGAGTTTATTAGACATAATAGACAATAAAGGTGGGACGGTAAATATATCTGGTTTGTATAGGATGGCTATTTTGAATCCAGATGTGTTGATGCAGTTTAGATCTATAGAAAATCCTAAAAGAACTCTTTTTGATGATGTAATGGAAAAAGCTAACAAAGAGTTGTTTAATGGAAAACTAGACCAACAATTACGTATAGAAAAATCAATAGAAAAACAATATGATAAATCATTAAAAGAGGTTGGTTTTGTTGGTGCTTCTAAAAATTTAACTAGGGGCGAAAAGGAAAAGGCTATTAAAACTATTGATAAAGCTTTAGATAAAGGTAGAAAAAAGAACAAAGAGAAAAGAGGAATGTCTACCTGGGATTTTGATGATACATTAGCCACAACTAAGTCTGGCGTTAGAGCTAGAATACCTAATACTGATGGCAAGCCAAAGCCAAATAGAAAAGTTATATTCTTAGCTGGTGGTGCTGGTAGTGGTAAAGGTAATGTTGTTAAAAAATTAGGATTAGAAAAACAAGGGTTTAAAATAGTAAACCAAGACATATCTTTAGAATGGTTGAAGAAGAATAACGGTTTACCAGAGAACATGAACGACCTTACTAAAGAACAAAGAAGTACTTTGGGTAAATTACAACACCAAGCTAGAGGTATCGCTAAGAGAAAAATGATGAAGTACAAGGGTAACGCGGAGGGAGTTGTTGTAGACGGTACTGGTGGATCTATTAAGTCTATGGAAAAACTTGTTAATGAGTTTAAAGATAAGGGATATGATGTTAGCATGTTGTTTGTTGAGACTTCTTTAGGTACTGCTTTGGCTAGAAACAAGGCTAGAGCAGAAAGATCTTTGTTAGACAAAATTGTAGAAAAGAATCACGAAGCCGTTCAAGGAAATAAATCAGGTTTTAAAACTATGTTTGGCGAAAGGTTTATGGAGGTTAAGACTGATAAGTTGAAACAGGAAGATGCAATGCCAAAAGACTTGGTCGAAAAAATGAACGATTTTGTTAGTGGTTATGAAAAGATAAGATTAGATGCGGAGCAGTTTGCAACTGAAGGACAAGGTATATTAGATAGAGGTGGGAAGTTTGATTTTGCTGAATTTAACGTTGTTACTGGTGGGGAAAAGGGACCATTCTTTCAAAAAGCTTTAGATAGAGCTAAAAAGTTTGGCACGAAAGATCAGTTTGTGTTAACAGCTAGACCTCCTGAAGCGGCTGGGCCCATATATGAGTTCTTAAAATCTCAAGGTTTAGAAATACCTTTAGAAAATATTACTGGATTAGGTAATAGCACGGGTGAGGCAAAGGCTCTATGGATGTTAAAGAAATTCTCAGAAGGATACAACGACATGTATTTTGCAGACGATGCTATGCAGAACGTTAAAGCTGTTAGAGATGTTCTAAACCAATTAGATGTTAAGTCTGAAGTTCAACAGGCCTTAGCTAGTAAAAATATAAACCTTAAGGTTAACAAGATAATGGAACACTCTTTAGGTATAGGTCCTGAAAAAGTATTCTCAAAAGCTGAAGCTAAAGTTAGAGGTAAAGACATCAAGCGTAGAAGAGTATTCATGAGAGATAGTGCCGCTGATTTAGAGCTTCTTATAGAGCCTTTATATGGAAAGGGTAAAGAAGGTATTAAAAATAAAAAATGGTTTAAAGAGAACTTTATAATGCCATTTGAGAGAGGTTCTAGGGATTATAATACAGCTAGACAAAACGCTAAGAATGATTATATAAATCTTCGTAAGCAAAACAAAGATGTTGTAAAAGAGATTTCTCAACCTGTTGAAGGAACTGCGTTTACCAACGACATGGCAATGAGAGTTTATCTTTGGAATAAAGCTGGTTATAAAATTCCAGATTTAGCAAAAACAACAGAAGCCAAGTTAGTACAGCACATAATAAACAACCCAAAGTTACAGGCTTACGCTGAGAATTTTGCTAGAATAACCAAACAAGAAAAAGGTTTA